>Ga0307515_10001228_pt1 | contig 58620 bp, 59 predicted proteins | sample 17_EM_MG_FD_194513 | JGI IMG/M metagenome (GOLD analysis project Ga0307515, IMG submission 194513) | Populus trichocarpa ectomycorrhiza microbial communities from riparian zone in the Pacific Northwest, United States - 17_EM | ecosystem: Host-associated > Plants > Roots > Unclassified | place...
AAGCCGCGTCAGGTGACGACCCTGGCGTTGTCCTTCGATCACCGGTTGGTGGACGGGGAGTTGGGGTCGAAGGTGCTGGCGGACGTGGCGGCGATCCTTGAGCAGCCGAAGCGACTGATCACCTGGGGGTGACGTCCGCCCATTCGGTAGCCTAGGACGTCTGGAGGGGACGGCCGCAACTTGGATTTGCGACCGCCCCCTCCGCTGTTCCGGAGTGTTCAGGCCGGTCTCAGGACCCGTTGAGCACGTACACCGGCGCCCCGTCCTCCGCCCCGCCGCGCGAGCGGATGCAGGCGTGCTGGCGCAGCAGGCGGAGACACTCGTTGACGCGGCGTACGGTCAGCCCCGTACGCGACGCGATCGATTCGAGCGGCTCACGCAGTTCCCCCTCCTCGACCAGCACCGGTGCGATCACCACGGCCACCGTCCACACGTCCTCCGTGACGGACAGCCGTTGCCGCCAGTCGGCCAGTACGGATTCCGTGGTGGGCTGGAGGGTGGGGGCGTCGACGCCCGCAGGACGGTCGAGAGTGAGCACATCGAGCCGGTCCGCGATGCGTCCCATGGCCTGGGCGATGGCCTCCTGCGCGACGAGCGTCGCACGCTGGGCGGCGAGCATCTCCCTTTGCAACGCCAGCGATTCACGCTGCGCGACCGCAAGCTCCCCGTCCACCTGAAGGTTGTGCGCCTCCAGCCGGACGATGGCCTCGGCGACCTGCTCGGGCATCGCGTACGCGATGGGGGCTCCGGGGTCGACGGGCTGAACCTCCGCCTCCTCCAAGGTGTAGGACCCCTCCCGCTGAACCGTCTCGATCACCTCGGCGACCCACTGCTTGAAGGGAGCGCAGGCGGGTTTCGTACAGGCGTTGACGAGCAGGATCAGGCCTTGGAGATCGATGAGCTGCAAGTCTCGGCGCCAGGTCCTACCTGCGGGAATGCTGAGACAGTGACTTCCAGTCACTGTCTCGAGATTGTCTCGGTGCTCCTCCGGAACGTGGTCGATCAGCGCCTTCCGGGGCGTGGTGTACCCCAACTCCTTGCAGACGTCCACCGCCGGAAACCAGTGGCTTCCGTCCGGCATGGTCAGCCTACGGACGCGGGCCCCGGTAGCCGCGTAGACGAAGTCGTTGACGTCGATCGCCTCGTGCTGCTCGGTCGAGTCGGGTTGTTTGCTGGGTTCGTTCATGTGAACCACCTCCGCCGGGGAACGTAGGGCGTAGGCGAATGAATATGCCAGCTGTTACAAGGATGTTCATGATTGCGGGGGAAGATCACCCGAATCCACTGCACGGGACCGCCGAAGCGTGTAAAGCGTCAACTCATCGGCCCACTGGGTCACTTCGCGGCGCTGCCCGACGGGGGCCCGTAGTCGGCGCGCGGCACGGTCAACCGGTCGGCGACGAGGGTGAGCCAGCCGCTCGGTGAGTACGGTGGCGGCGGGTCGACCTCCATGCCCAACTCGGCGACGGCGAGGGCGTAGTCGGACTCGTCGAGGTCCAGGGCGAGGAGTTCGTGCAGCTCGCCAGTGAGGCGGGCGACGAGGTGTGGATCGGTCGAGGTCCGGTAGTCGTCGGTCGCCGCGTCGTGGTCGTCGAACTCGTCCGGCATGTCCTGGGAGAACCAGCCGCCGAGGAACTGGCCCAACTCCGGGAAGCGGGCGTGCCATTCCCAGTGGGTGGCGGGGGTGGCCGGGGGTGGGACCTCGCCCTCCTCGACGCTGTGTTTGATGTGGTCCGCGAGGCAGTGCAGCCACTGCTGGATCTCGCTCTCGGGGAGTCCCACGTCCGGGATCGCGTAGAACTCGCCGAGGCGCAGGCGGAGTCGGCCCGGGGGATTGTCGGCGTACTCCCGTAGCTGCCGCTCCGCGACGGCGAGGGCCCACGGCCGGCTGTGCCAGGTGTGGCGCAGGTAGGCGACCAGTGCCTCGCTCGGCTTGTCCGGGGTGTCGTCGGCCGGCTGTCCGGCGTAGGCGCGGATCACCTGGTCCAACTCGCCGTAGCGGCGGTCGTGTTCGAGGGGGCTCAGGGGCACGGGATCAGCCTCTACGGGTCGTCGTCACAGGTACATCGGAAACGTGGCGTGGACGGCGAAGCCGTGCGGTCGGGACGCGTCCCGCTTCAGGATCACGCGGGCCGCACGGACGTCCACCGGGTCTCGCCCGGCCAGCATCATCGCCTGGAGCAGGACCCGGCCGACCGGTTCGGGGCGGGAGGGCCAGGACGCCTCGATGGTCAGGCGGGGGCGGGTGGACCGGGCCAGCCAGCGGTGGATGAGCTGCTCGTTGGCGGTGACGGTCTGTTGGGTGGCCCATTGGGCGGTTTCGCGGTCGGGGTAGGTGGTGCTGCGGGTGGCCGTGAGCGCAGGGGGTTCGGGACCGGAAGCGGCGCTGTCGGCGGTGTTGCCGATGTTGTTCATGGAGTCCCTTCCGATGGCATCGAATGAATAAATCGAATGAAGAAGTCGTGCACTCAGGTGGCGTCGAAGGACCAGAAGATGCCGACTTCGGCCTCGGACACCGCGATCAGGCCGAGATCCCAGTCGTACTGGGAGAAGGGGGTGCAGCCAGTGGTCGCCTCATAGAAGTCCGGGGCGTCGGCGTCGGGGTCGCCGCCGCGGACGCCGTGCGAGCCCGGGTAGCCGCTGTTCGTGTAGAAGGACGTCCCCTCCGGGAAGCGGGAGAGGATCACCCGGGCCTTGCGTTCGAGTTCCGGCCGGCGGGTGTCGAAGTGATTGCGGGCGCGTTCGCTGGGGACGTCCAGCCATGTGGTGGCCAGCATGACGAGCAGCCTTTCCACCGACGTCCGGGGCACCTCCCACAGTGCGGCCCGCCATGCCGCCGCGCCTTCGGGGTCGGAAGGCGGCAGCACGAAGGGGAAGTTCGGGTCCTCCAGACGTTCCTCCCCGCCTTCGTCGGAGTCGATCCATTCCCAGGACCGGGGATCCGCCGTCCCCCGGCGCATGACCGCCGCCACATCCCGCACCCAGTCCTGGTGTGTGCGGGCCCCCACGAGGATGTACGAATACCGCCACTCGAACATGGTGAGCGCCTCGGCCCAGGTCTCGGCGTCCGGCGTCGACATCGTGGCTCCTTTGACGGTCGTGTTCTGTGGTCGTGTTCTGTGAGGGAAGGGTTCAGCCTATTTGGGCATGGAGGTGACCACGACGAAGGGCGGGTCGAGGTTGGGATCGTATTTGAGGCGGGTGGCGACGCCGTGCGCGTCGGTCACCGGGGTCGCCTGGCCGTTGACGACCCTTGAGGTGCGCCCGGTCACCGGGCTGACGGCCAGCGGGTTGTTGGGGTCGGAACTCACCGAGGTGACCTCGAAGACCGGGCTGGACGGTTGGGGCGGGGGCCCGGTCTGCAGCCACCTGTCGATGTCGCCGCTCTTCTGCCGGATGCAGTCCTGGGTGTACTTCTGCGCCGAGGCCAGGTCCGTGAAGGTGGAGGCCGCCGGGATCGAGGGGGCGCCGGAGGCGTTGGCCTGGTCGCGCAGCCGCTGCAGGAGCTGGGCGTCGGTCTTGCCGACGTGCTTGTCGATGGTGTGGCCGCCGCCGAGGTCCTCCTCCATCGCCAGGTCGATCGTGTACTTGTAGGGGATCGGGTTCTCCCCGTTCAGCAGCTTGTGCTCCTTCTTGAACTCGTTCAACGACCGGCCGCCGAAGGCCTCGGCCCTGGCCTCCTCCGCGATGAACGTGGGTGCGCTCCGGAGCGCTTCGTCCAGTTCCCAGTCCAGTTGGAGAAGTGTGGAGGCGGCATCGCTGAACGCCTGCTGGTAGATGTCGACGGCCCTGTCCGCGGCCTCCCGGTCCATGTGCTCGCGGAAGCTCATGACCAGCTTGCCGAACATGTCGGTGGCGGCGAGTTCGAGCAGGTCCATGAGGTCGAGCCCGGTCGTCAGGTCCTGCACCATCCCTTTGGCCGCCTGCTTGGCGAGGTCGCTGGTGGTGTCCCGACAGGTCTTCACGACCTGGGCCAGCTCGTCGCAGGTCTTCTGGAGGGTGTCGGCGGTGTTGTGCAGCACCTGAAGGATCGGTTGGCGCTGCGCGGGTGCCACATTGCCCGACGTCTTCCAGGCGCGGGCGCCCTGCTGTGCGATCTGCCCCTGCGCGTTCCGGCTGCGGCCCCAGGCGGTGGTCCCCCAGATCGACTGGCAGAACGCCTTCATCGCCTTCTGCCAGTCGCTGTTGCCCTGAGGGTCCGTCATGTAGGTGATCGCGGACGTGAAGTTGTCCCCGGCTTTCGACGCGGCGCTCGCTGCCGCCCGCCACGCGGTGGCCATTCCCTTGAGATCGTCGTCGCGGGCGCCCGGTGTGATCTCGGTGGTCTTGCCGAGGTTGAGCCCGTACTCGATGGCGGGTTTCATGACCTCCGCGAGGAAGTCGGGGATCTCGCCGAGCGCGCCGGAGATCGCCCACGAGTCGGCGTCCTCGCCGGTTCCGCTCCACTTGACGTCGTTGATCTTCCCGTAGTCGGGCACTCTGTCGATGACGACGGGTGGGGTGCGGCGGGGCGACGGGCCGTACATTCCGCGCGAGGACCAGTCCGCCGCCTGGTAGTTGTTGGCGGTCATGGTCAGACCGACCGCGACACCGCCGACGCTCACCACGCTGGCCGCCCAGACCTTGGTGAACTTCTCGGCGATCTGCATATAGACGTTGGCGAAGGAGTCCGGGCCCCACCCGGTGCCCGCCGACTGGCTGTACGCGTTGAGGGCGTCGACGAGTGTGGTCGCGCCCTTGTCGTAGTCGAACTGCCCGTCCCGTACGACCGTCGACGTGTAGTACAGGTGCGCGGGCCGCACGTCGAACCCACCACCCGCGTCGGGCGCGGCCGTTCTCAACTGGTCCCGTTCCGCCTGGCGTTCCGCGTCGCTGGGCCGGTCCGCCATCAGGCCGCTCCCCAGCCGCGCAGCACCGCCCGATGAGCGGCCGAGTAGTTCGCGTGCCCCGTCGTGACGTACGCGTGCAGCCACTTCTGCGCGGCCTGCAGATCCTGCGCGGAGTGGTCCCACTCGTCGAGCTTCTGGACGAAGACCTCGCGGGCCTCGCCCTTCCACGACAGGACGACCGGTTCGGCACGGTCGTAAAGGTCGTCGATTCTGCCGTTGAGCTGCTTGAGGATGTCCTCCAGCTCGGCGGCGAGGTCGTGGAGTGTGGCGAAGGAGACGGCTATGTGATCGTCGTCGGCGGAAGCCCCGGTCGACATGATCCCCCTGGATATCGGTCGATAACTACGGCTGGGCGAAGGGCACTTGAAGGCTCGCGGTCGGAAGGGTCGGAAGGATCAGAAGGAGTCGAGGCTGCTGCGGGTCGGTGGCGTCGGCGTCGGCGTCGGCGTATCTCCTGTCGCCTCCGCGTTCGGCGTGGACAGCTTGTCGACCTCGCTGCCGATGTCGACCTGGATCGTCCGCATGTGCTCCAGCACCTCGATGTCGTTCGAGGAGAAGCCGTCGCGGCTCATCCGTACGGCCTGTTCCAGCAGCTTCATCACTTCGCGGATGCGTACGGCGTCCTCGGTCGCAGCGCGGTGGAACTCGCGGTACGCCGTCGCCGCGGGGCCGTGCCAGCCGGCTTCGATGCGGTCGACGATCGCGTCCATCCGCTTGACCTGCTTGTCGAGGTGGTCCTGCATGTCGTCGAGGTCGCCGGCGAGTTTGGTGAGGTCGGTGGAGGTGACGTGCAGGTCGGGGCTGCCGCCTCCACCTCGGCCCCCACCTCCGGCCGCCCCGATTCCGGGCACTGTCATGCCGTACCCCCGTCCCCGTCCCCGTCACGTCGGCATCACATGGCACTTGCGGTTGCAATGATCCTACGGTCGACCGGGATTTCGGAAGCCTTCAATTCGGCGTGGGGCGAGCTCCGTTGGTTTTTTCGGGATGTCCAACTCCGCCCAGACGGTCTTGCCGACGGTGAGGGGTGTCCCCAGGTGGTGGTCGTGGGTGTCGTCTAGCCCCGCTCCCACATCGGCGAGTGCGCTTCCCGCAAGTGCTCCGTGAACGCGTCGACGACGATCGGGAAGAAGTCGGTGAACCGTTCGCCCGCCGACCCCCCTCCCATCCCGCCCCCGCCGAAGAACGCGTCCAACTGCTCCTCGGTGTGGAACACCGCGCGTGCCTCCGCGCACTCGGCGATCAGGCCCGGCAGTTGCCAGGGGCACCACGGGTGGGTGTCCGAGATGACCAGGTGGAGGCCCTCCTCCAACGTGGCGTCCTGCATGTCTTCGTCGACGGCGAGTCCGTCCTGGCCGAAGTAGCTCACCAGGAACTGGTTCAACCGCGGGAAACGCAGGGCGAGTTCACGGGTGGCCAGGGGTGTTCCGAAGAGCGTTTCCCGGTCGAACGGTGCCTTCCAGCGCTCCACATACGCGGCCACCTCCCGGTAGACCTCGGGTGTGCGGGCCGCCGACTCGGCCCCCGGGAAGTTCGTGAGGGAGGGGTGTCCGCCGGCCGGGTCGTGCGCGAACAGGTCGGCCGCCAGGCGGAGTTGCGCCGCGATCTCGTACAGGTTCCGGCCGCCGTCCTCCCCCGCGTTCCACAGTCCCCGGATCACCGGGAACAGGTCCCGTCGCCACGCCTCGGCGTCGTCGGGGACGGGATTGCCGTAGTCCCTGTACTGGCTGAGCAGAGTTCGGGCGCCCTCGAGAGCGAAGTACTGGGCCAGTTCGCGGTCGTTCGCCGACATCGCCGACTCAACTCCTCACGGGACGGTCGTATCGGAAAGTCGTACGCGAGCCGCCGTACGACAAAGGGACCCGCCGCTGGCATGCGGCAGGCCCCAATGTGGATCTGAACGTCAGCTGATCTTCGCGTAGCCGTAGTTGATGAGCTTCTTCACGTCCGCCGTGCGGTTGGTCGCGTTGGCGGCGGTCATGACAGCGCCGATCATCGATTCGCCGTTCTTCGTGGCGGCGAAGATGAGGCAGTACTTGGCCTGGGTGCCCGAGCCGGTCTTGACGCCGAGGGTGCCGTTCCAGCCGAGCAGCGTGTTGGTGTTGGCCCAGGTCGTGCTCCGGGTCGAACCGGTCTTGGTGGTCGTCTTCGCCGTGTACGACTTGGTCTTCACGACGGTCTTGAAGGTGGAGAGCTTCATCGCGCTGACCGCGACCTTCGTCAGGTCGCGCGGCGTCGAGTAGTTGTTGCCGTTGCTGTTGCCGTCGAACGAGTCGAAGTGCGTCTTCGTCATGCCCAGGCTCTTGGCCGTGGTGTTCATCTTGGCGATGAAGTTCTTGGTGCGGGCGGAGACCGTCGAACCGGAGCCGTACTTGTCGGCCAGGGCCATCGCGGCGTCGCAGCCGGACTCCAACATCATCCCGTACAGCAGCTGACGGACAGTGACCTTGTCACCGACGATCAGGTGCGCGGACGAGGCGCCCTTGGCAACGATGTAGTCGCTGTACGCCTTCTTGATCGTGACCTTGGCGTTCAGGTTCAGGCTCGACTGGGAGAGCACGACCTTCGCCGTCATGACCTTCGTGGTGGAGGCCGTGAGCCGCTTGGTGTCGGCCGCCTTGGCGAAGAGGGTCTTGCCGTTCGCGCTGTTCATCAGGAACCCGCCCTTGGCGGTGATGGTGGGCGTCGTAACAGCCTGCGCGGGTGCCGCGGTCAGGGCGCCGGTCGCGAGCACGGCGCCTGCGGTCACGGTGACCGCGGCGGCTCTGCGGAAACGGCTGCCCTTGATGCCGGTAATGGCAGTAATCAACTGAGGTACCCCGAATACGTTGAATGCCCCTGAGGAGCGGCCCAGTTGGAGGGGGGAAAGAAAGGGCCGCACGTGTGTGACACGTAAGTAGCACAGAAGGTTGTGCGGTTGCTGCGCCGGGTTCCCCGAATGTGTGAAACGCCCCCGAGAACCGGCCGCGGAAACTACGGAAACTCGCGCCGTACACGCATCCCCGTAGACGCGACCCCGGCTCCCCTTGGTTCCCCCCGATTCCCTTTGGTTCCCCTCGGTTCCGTCCACATCCCGGACTCCCATCCTCATGCGTACGTGTTGTATCTATGCTGTCCTCATGCCGTCCCCGTCCCCCGCTCCGTCCCTCGCCACCACCGATTCCGCCCCTCCCGCCGTCAAGCAACCCCCCGCCGCCGACCGCGTCTACACCCACGTCAAACAGGGTGTCCTGGACCGGCGTTACGAAGGCGGAACCCTGCTCACCGAGGGCGAGTTGGCCGAGGCCGTCGGAGTGTCACGGACACCCGTGCGGGAGGCGCTGCTGCGGCTGGAGGTCGAGGGGCTGATCAGGCTCTACCCGAAGAAGGGCGCCCTGGTCCTGCCCGTCTCCTCGCAGGAGATCGCGGACGTGGTGGAGACCCGGATGCTGGTCGAGCAGCACGCGGTCCGCAAGGTCGTACCGGCGTCGCCGACCCTCATCGCGCGGCTCGAAGAACTCCTCGACCGGCAGAAGGAGCAGGCCGCCGCGGGCGACCTGGCCGGCGCCGCCGTCACCGACCGCTGCTTCCACGCCGAGATCGTCCGCAGCGGCGGCAACGAGATCCTCTCCCGCCTCTACGACCAACTTCGCGACCGGCAGCTGCGGATGGGCGTCGCCATCATGCACTCGCACCCCGACCGCATCGCCAAGACGCTCACCGAGCACGCGGCGATCCTCGACGCCCTGCGCACCGGCGACGCCGAGGCGGCCGCCGGGATCGTCCACCAGCACGTCGACTGGTTCTCCCACCTGGCCCGGGGCGAGGTCCGATGAGCAGCAGTAGCAGTTCGAGTTCCGCTTCTTCGATGTCCCTGCCCGGTGATCCGCCCGGTGGCCGCCGCGCCCTCGCCGTGTGGGGCATCGGCGTCTCCGTGTACTTCGTCGCCGTCATCTTCCGTACGTCCCTCGGTGTCGCCGGGCTCGACGCCGCCGAGCGTTTCCACGTCAACGCCTCGGCCCTCTCCACCTTCTCGATCCTCCAACTGCTCGTCTACGCGGGCATGCAGATACCCGTCGGCCTCCTCGTCGACAGCCTCGGCACCAAGAAGGTGCTGACCATCGGGGTGGTTCTCTTCACCGCCGGGCAACTCGGCTTCGCCTTCTCCCCCTCCTACGGCACCGCCCTCGCCTCCCGCGCGCTGCTCGGCTGCGGTGACGCGATGACCTTCATCAGCGTGCTGCGGCTCGGCACCCGCTGGTTCCCGGCGAGGCGCGGCCCGATGGTCGCCCAACTCGCGGGGCTTGCGGGAATGGCCGGAAATCTCGTCTCCACCCTGGTGATCGCCCGCCTGCTGCACGGCATCGGCTGGACGGCCGCCTTCGCGGGCAGCGCGCTCGCGGGCGTCGTGGTCCTCGTCCTGCTCCTTCTGTTCCTGAAGGACCACCCGGAGGGCCACGAACCGGCCCCCTTCCCGCACCGCGGCGCCGCCTACGTCCGCCGTCAGATCGCCGCGTCCTGGCGCGAACCGGGCACCCGCCTCGGCCTCTGGGTGCACTTCACCACCCAGTTCCCGGCGATGGTGTTCCTGCTCCTGTGGGGCCTGCCGTTCCTGGTCCAGGCGCAGGGACTGTCCCGGGCCACCGCCGGTGAACTCCTCACCCTCGTCGTCCTGTCGAACATGCTGGTCGGCCTGATCTACGGCCAGATCGTCGCCCGGCACCACACCGCGCGGCTGCCGCTGGCGCTCGGCACGGTCGGTGTCACGGCGTTCACCTGGGCGGTCGTGCTCGTCTACCCCGGTGAGCACGCGCCGATGTGGCTGCTGATCGTGCTGTGCACGGTGCTCGGCTCGTGCGGGCCCGCCTCGATGCTGGGCTTCGACTTCGCCCGCCCGGCCAACCCGCCGGAGCGTCAGGGCACCGCCTCCGGAATCACCAACATGGGTGGTTTCGTGGCCTCGATGACGACCCTGTTCGCGGTCGGCGTGCTCCTCGACGCGACCGACGACAACTACTCGATCGCCTTCTCGGTGATCTTCGTGCTCCAGGCGATCGGCATCAGCCAGATCCTCCGGCTGCGCAGCCGGGCGGCCCGCCGCGAGCGCGAACGGCTCGTGGCGAGCCGGGTGGAGACGGTGCACGTGCCGGCGTAGCCCCACGCTTTTTCACACCGCTCTCACACGACCTTCTTACGCCGGTACGAAGGGGGCGATGGGGACGAGCGTGAGATAGGCGAGCCCCAACACGCCCCGGTAGCTCATCCATTGGGCCCGGTGCCGGTCGAGACGTTCACGCGTCTCGGCGGCCAGGGGATGGTCACCGTGCCCGGCGAGCCACACCTCCGCGTCCGCCTGGTACCCGGACTCGAACTCCTCCCACTCGTCCGCGTTCGCCGTCTCGGTCCACTCGGGCCGGAACCCGGCCGCCACGGCGAGGTCGAGGAGCGCCCCCAGGTCGTAGTGCTCGTCGGCACGCGCCTCCGGCCACATCCCGGCCAACTCGGCCGTCGTGGGCGGGCGTTGCCAGAACCCCTCGCCCAACAGCACGCGTCCGCCGTCGGCGACGAGCCGCCGCAACTCCCGCAGGGCTTCAGCGGTGTGCCGGGGAGGTTCCTCGGTACTGAGGACATGGCTCGATCCCACACACAGCACGAGATCGGCCGGCCCGCGCACCGTCCCCACGGCCGACTCCTCGACGAACTCGACCCGCCCCGCGAGCCCCAGCGCCTCGGCATCGCGCCGCCCACGCGCCAGATCCCGCGCGTTCACATCGACCCCGACACCCCGCGCTTCCGGTACGGCGGCCAGGACCCGGAGCATCAACTCACCCCAGCCGCAGCCGAGGTCGAGCACCGTGCGCGGCCCCGCACCGGCCAGTCGCCGCACGATCCCGTCGGCGCGCGCCTCGGAGAGCGGGCTGTGAAAGGCGAGCCGGGTGAGCCGGGGAGGCCCGTCGTCAGGCTCGGTCTTCTGGGTCTTCTCGGTTTCGGACGTCATGTCAGACATGCGGCGGAGGCTAACGACAGACGGTCGACCGGCGACAACGAATTTCCGCGCCGCCGCTGCTACTTGGTGACCGTTGCTCGATGGAGGTTGCTTGGTGACGGTTGCTTGGTGACGGTTACTTGGTGACCGTGAAGTTCCGCAGTATCGACGCCGACAGCTCCGGGTCGCCGTCCGCCTTGACCTTGTCCGACACCGAGTCGACGGTGACCCGTCCGCAGGCCAGCCGGACGTACGTCTCCCAGTCGAGGATCAGGGTCGCGGCGGGGCCGAGCGCGGGCGCCGTCTCCAGAGTGCCGCGGCCCTGGATGTCGACGCGGATCGTACGGAGGAACTCGATCGGACCGTGCACGTCGAAGACGACCGCCGAACTGCGCGGGGCGCCCGAGTCGTCGGCGACCACCTTCGGGAGCGCGTCGAGGAGCACGTCACGGGCGATGTGTGCGCCGGGTGAGTCGAGGTTGCCGGGGCGGCCGAGGGCGGCGCGCAGGTCCTGCTCGTGCACCCACACGTTGAACGCGTGGTTCCGCATGGACTGTTCGAGCGTGACCTCGGTGCTGACGTGGCCGCGCACCTTCGTGCCGGGATCCCGCGACTCGTTCCGCAGCTGCCTGTTGCGGCGGATGATCGTGTACTCCAGCTCCGACGTCATCTCCGGCGCCGTGTGGTGGCGGCGTACGTCGACCTGCATCTCCATGTACCGCTGGTGCTCGTTGGTGACGTGGTAGAGGTCGCGCGGGAGGGTGTGGATGGGGCGCGGGTCGCCGAGCATCTCGTTGTCCAGCCCGATGACGTGCGAGACCACGTCACGCACCGACCAGCCCGGGCACGGCGTTCGCCGGTTCCACTCTCCCTCCGCGAGCGGGGTCACCAGCTCGGATATCGCGTCGATGGAGTGGGTCCAGGCGTCGGCGTAGGGCTGGAGAGTGGGATGCAGACTCACGGAACGGGACCCCTCGGCGGTCGGTACAGGTCGGGTGGCGGGCGGCGTTGCCAGCGGGAGGTGGCTGTCGGCGGGTGTCTTGAAACGCTAAGTTACGCTGCTGTGAGGCACCCCGGCAGTGCTTTCGTGTGACGATCGTAGGCCCGTGTGAACGGCTCGAATGCCAGGACGGTGGTAGTGTGCGCGCCTCTCTCCTCCAAATCGCCGTAGACGAGGGCGAATCGGTCGAATCTCGCAGGGTTCGAGTGGCGTCCCTCGTCCGCGAGCAGGCCGGTACCGACCTCGTCGTCCTGCCGGAGTTGTGGACGACGGGTGCGTTCGCCTACGAGCGGTTCGCCGAGGAGGCGGAGCCGTTGGAAGGCCCGACCTACGAGGCGATGGCCAAGGCGGCGAGCGACGCGGGCGTGTGGCTGCACGCGGGCTCGATCCCCGAGCGTGACCCAGAGGGCCCCCTCTACAACACGTCCCTGGTCTTCTCCCCCTCCGGTGAACTGGCCGCCGCCTACCGCAAGATCCACCGCTTCGGCTTCGACAAGGGCGAGGCCGTGCTGATGGGCGCGGGCAGCGAACTGGTGACGGTCCGGCTGCCCGAAACGACCCTCGGTCTTGCCACCTGCTACGACCTCCGTTTCCCCGAACTCTTCCGCGGCCTCGTCGACGCCGGCGCCGAGACCCTCGTCCTCCCCGCCGGCTGGCCCGAACGCCGCCGCTCCCACTGGACCCTGCTGGCCCAGGCCCGCGCCGTCGAGAACCAGTCCTTCGTCCTCGCCTGTGGAACGGCCGGTACGCACGCCGGAGTTCCCCAGGCGGGTCACTCGATCGTGGTCGATCCCTGGGGCGAGGTCCTCGCGGAGGCGGGCGCGGGCGAGGAGATCCTCACGGTGGAGTTCGACCCGGCGAAGGTGGCGGTGACGAGGGAACAGTTCCCGGCGCTGAAGGACCGGGTGCTGGGGCTGGAGCGTCCACGGGGCGCGAGTTGAGCGGCAGAGCCGGGCGGCCTCTGGCCGCACTCGGACGCGCCTTCCAGGCCCCGGACCGCTACGACACCGCGCCACGCGATTCCTGGTCGGCCGCCCGCCCCCGCACCGTACTGGCCACCATGCTCGTCGAGTGGGGCCCCGTGACGGTGTTCGTCTGGCTCGTGGGCAGGATGGCCGACGACCCTCCCAGCTGGACGGCCAGCGCGGTTTTCGGCGCGCTGTTCGTCGTAGGTGGCTACCTCGGGGACCGCCTGAAGGAGCGCCGCCGGGCACGCGCTCGTGCCCGTACGGCCGCCGACCAGGAAGTGCGTTAGTCCTCCCGCTCCTTCTCCGCCAGGTGGATCACGCACACCGCCACCGCGATCAGCAGTGCCGCGTCCGCGTCCTCCCGGACGATGTCGACGCCGTACGTCTCCCGGATGTGCAGCCAGCGCCGGGAGATCTGCGCGAGCAGCTCGCCGTCGTAGTCGACGCCGAACTCGCGGTCCAGGATCTTGCCGCTGACGTCGAGTTCGGTGCCGTCGACCAGGGACACCTTGTAGTGGTTGCGCAGCAGGGAGAAGCGCTTCCGCCTGATGGTCGCCAGGGGCTCACCGTCCCGTTCGATGACCATCGTGTCGCGCAGGGCGAGCATCTTCTTGTGGATGTCGATGAGCACGCGCCCGTGCGTGTCCTTCAGCTCGAACGTGTCCCTGATGCGCATGGCCTTGCCGTCGACCAGGAACACCTTGTTGCCGTTGTGGTCCTCGATCCAGTAATCCTCACCGAAGCCGAGGATCCGATCGCGTACGAGGAATCTCATGACATTACGGCTTCCCCGGCAGCCGGTCCGAAACGCCGCCGATAGGCCGACGGGCTCAATCCGGTCTCCTTCCGCAGCCGTACTCGGAGGTTCGCCCCGGTCCCGAGACCACACCGCGCGGCGACCACGTCCAGCCGTTCCTCCCCGCGTTCGATCAGCCGGCACGCAAGCGCCACCCGCTCCCCGGTCAGCCACGCCAACGGCGTCGTCCCGAGCTGCGCCCGGAAGCGCCGGTGCAGGGTCGCGGGGGAGACGGCCGCGCGGGCGGCAAGTTCGGCCACCGTCAACGGCTCCCCCAGCCGCTCCTGCGCCCACGCGAGCAGCGGCGCGAGCGACTCGTCGGGCACATCGGGCAACGGCCGCTCCACGAACTGCCGTTGCCCGCCGTCCCGATGGGCCGCGAAGACCAGCCTCCTGGACACCGCGTTGGCGATCTCGGCGCCATGGTCCCGCCGTACGACATGCAGCCCGAGGTCGAGCGCGGCGGCGCTGCCGGAGGCGGTGAGGATGTCCCCGTCGTCCACGAAGAGAACGTCCGGTTCGAGCCGCACGCGCGGGTGCAGGGCGCGGAAACGGTCGGCCCACATCCAGTGCGTGGTCGCCCGGCGGCCGTTCAGCAGTCCGGCCTCGGCGAGCGCGAAGCTCCCGGTGCACAGGCTCATGACACGGGCCCCGCGCGCGTGGGTGCGCCGGATGGCGTCGAGGACGTCACCACCGCGCGGTACGACGTTGTCGGGCCGCCCCGGCACGACGAGGGTGTCCGCCGAGTCCACCGCGTCGAGACCGTGCGCCCCGGTGAGGGTGAAGAACCCGTGGTTCATCCGCACCTCAGGCGCGGGCGCGCACACCAGCACCTCGTACAGCGGCCCGGACAGCCCGAGTTCGGGCCGGGGCAGCCCGAACAGCTCGGTGGCGACACCGACCTCGAAGGGATTGGTGCCTTCGTCGACGATCACGGCGACACGGTGGGGCTGCCACGGGGGGCGCTGAGAGGATCCTTGCGGCATGTGCGATTCCTAGCACTCGTACGGCGGCCCGACCACACCGACGAGTTCTTCCTGGTCCTGGACGGCGAACTGCACATCGCCCTACGGGAGTCGGCGGGCTCGGGTTCGGGGGAGCGCACGGTCGTTCTCCCCAAGGGCTCCGTCTTCACGGTCCCGCGCGGCACGGAACACAAGCCGTACGCCCCCGTCCCCACCGAGATCCTCGTCCTCGAACCGACCGGCACCCTCACGGTCGGCGACCACCACGAGGCCGTACCGGACCATGTGGACGCTACGACGGGGCACGCGCCGGCGTGACTGTCAGTGGCCGGTGGCACTCTTGATCCATGACCGACGCATCCTCGCCCCGCACCTCCCGACGCGCCCGCGTCCGCGCCCCCCAGCTCACCGGCAAGGGCGGCTGGCTGAACACGGGCGACAAGCGGTACACCCTCGCCGACCTGCGGGGACGCATCGTCATCCTGGATTTCTGGACCTTCTGCTGCATCAACTGCCTGCATGTTCTGGACGAGCTGCGGGAGTTGGAGCGGAAGCACCGGGACACGGTCGTGATCATCGGCGTGCACTCGCCGAAGTTCGTGCACGAGGCCGAGCACCAGGCGGTCGCGGACGCGGTCGAGCGGTACGGCGTGGAGCATCCGGTGCTCGACGACCCGGAGTTGGCGACCTGGAAGCAGTACGCCGTGCGCGCGTGGCCGACGCTCGTCGTCATCGACCCGGAGGGGTACGTCGTCGCGCAGCACGCGGGCGAGGGGCACGCGCACGCCATCGAGCGGCTGGTGGAGGAGCTGGAGACCGAGCATGCCGCGAAGGGGACGCTTCGGCGCGGGGACGGTCCGTATGTGGCACCGGAGCCGGAGCCGACTGTCCTGCGGTTCCCCGGCAAGGCGATCGCCCTGCCATCCGGGAACTTCCTGGTCAGCGACACCACCCGGCACCAACTGGTCGAGCTGGCGGCGGACGGGGAGACGGTCGTACGGCGGATCGGTCAGGGCGATCGCGGACACACCGACAGCACCTGGGTCCGCTCGCGGTTCAACGAGCCGCAGGGCCTGGCGCTGCTGCCGGACGGCTCCGTGGCCGTCGCCGACACCGTGAACCACATGATCCGGCGCTTCGACCCGGAGACGGGCCGGTTCACGACCCTCGCCGGCACCGGACACCAGTGGATGCAGGGCGAACCCACCTCGGGCCCCGCCCGCGAGGTCAGCCTCTCGTCCCCCTGGGACGTGGCCTGGTGGAACGGCAAGCTCTGGATCGCCATGGCCGGCGTGCACCAGCTCTGGGCCTACGACCCCGCCACCGACCCCGCTGACCTCGCTCACCCCACCGAAGCCACCGTCGCCGTCACCGCCGGCACCACCAACGAGGGCCTCGTCGACGGACCCGGTCCCGAGGCCTGGTTCGCCCAGCCCTCCGGGCTCGCCGCGACCGCCGACCGGCTCTGGGTGGCCGACTCCGAGACGTCTGCCCTGCGCTGGGTGGACCTCGACGGGGCCGTCCACACCGCCGTAGGCACCGGACTCTTCGACTTCGGGCACCGTGACGGAGCGGCCGAACAGGCGTTGCTCCAGCACCCGTTGGGTGTCACCGCGCTCCCGGACGGCTCGGTCGCGATCAGCGACACGTACAACCACGCCCTGCGCCGTTACGACCCCGCGACCGGTCAAGTCACCACGCTGGCCACGGACTTGAGGGAGCCGAGCGACGCCGTGCTGGTCGGTGACGAGATCCTGGTCGTCGAGTCGGCGCGGCACCGGTTGACCCGGCTGCGCCTGCCGGAAGAGGCCATGCGGGTCGAGTCCGTCGCCCATCGCACCCAGCGCGCGGCCACCGAAGTCGCCCCCGGCGAGCTGAAGTTGGACGTCATCTTCCAGGCCCCGGCCGGGCAGAAGCTCGACACGCGCTACGGCCCCTCGACCCGACTGCGCGTCTCCGCCACCCCGCCCGAACTGCTCGTCGGCGGCGAGGGCGCGGGCACGGACCTGAACCGTGCCCTGACCCTCAACTCGGCCGTGGCGGAAGGCGTGTTGCACGTGTCGGCCATGGCGGCCTCCTGTGACGACGCCCCGGCCAACGAATACCCGGCCTGCCATGTCCACCAGCAGGACTGGGGTGTCCCGGTCCGCCTCACCGAGGGCGGGGCGGACCGGCTCCCCCTCGTGCTGGCCGGCATGGACGACCAGCACGACCAGAACGCCTGAAACGGGGGACCGACAGGGCCCTCGCCGGTCAGCGGCGACGCGGGCGCGGTGCCAGCTTGTACAGCGCCATCCCCGCTGCGACCAGCGTCGTCGCCGCCACCATCATCGCCATGCTGTTGAACCACAGGCCCGTCGCGGCCAGCGTGGCACCTCCGGCGCCGGTGGTGCCGGCGCCGACAACTCGTCCGTACATAAACGTGTCTCCTTGAGGTGCGTGAAGGTGTGTGAGGGGTGGGCTAGGTCGCCACCCACTTCTCCTCGCTGCGGCGGGCCAGGCCCCACAGGGAGGTGAAGTAGACGGCGTGCTGGAAGAGGTCGTAGAGCATCTCGGGGATCATCAGCGCGGCGACCAGGACGGCGAGGGGGCCTGCGCGGCGGACGGAGACGGTCTTCTCGACCACGAAGATCAGGCCGATCGCGGTCCAGAACGGGGAGATGCCCGGGAAGCCGTAGATCGTCGTGTAGGTCGCCATGAAGGTCAGGTAGACCAGGAAGGACAGGGCGCCGAAGCCCATCAGGAACTGCTGGAGGAAGTAGCGGGCGGTGACCTTGGTCCAGCCGTAGTCGCGGAGGTTCTCCAGGGCGCCGCGCTGCCAGCGGAGGCGTTGGTGCCAGAGTTTGGGGAGGCTGGTCATGACCTCGGTGGTGACCGCGCAGCCCGCCGGGGACATGGCGCGGTAGCCGAGGGTCTTGACCGCCTTGGTCATCTCGTCGTCCTCGGTGAGGGAGGCGAGGCTGTAGTAGCCGTCGCCGCCGCCGATGAGACCGTCGTGGCGGGCCTGCCGCACCTCGCGCAGGACGCGGGCGCGGAACATCGTGCCGGTGCCGGTGAGGACCTGGGCCTTGCCGCCGGTGCGGTCCAGCTCCCAGGCGTAGCGCTGGAACTCCATGCGCTGGAGCAGGCCGAGGAGTCCGCCGCCCTGTTCGCCGTAGAAGACTCCGCCGACGGCGCCGACCTTGCGGTTGAAGGTGGCCGTCGCGGTCTCGCTGAACCAGGGGTTGAGGACGGTGTCCGCGTCCTGGACGAGGAGGACGTCGCGTTCGTCGAGGTGGGGCAGGACCCAGTCGATGGCCTGGTTGAGGGCGCCGGCCTTCTTGTGCAAGTTGCCCTGCGTGGCGAAGACTTCCGCTCCGTGCGAGGCGGCCACGGCGGCAGTGTCGTCGGTGCAGTTGTCCGTGACGACGACGATCAGGTCGGGCTTGCGGGTCTGTCGCCACAGGCCCTCGATCGCGGCGCCGATGCGGTCCGCTTCGTTGTGGGCCGGGATCAGGACCACCAGCCGTGGTTCGAGCACGGCAGTGGCCCCCCGTAGTCATCGTGAGACGTGTCCGGGGCTGCCTCCCCCGAACCCTCAACCACACAGAGTCTTCACGATGTTCACACAACTCCACAATGCGACCGGAGTCACGGATTGCTCACGGTTGTCTTTGGATGTCCTGTGCGGGCGATTCGGCCCGTGTGCGGGGTAAGCCCTGTATCTGCTCGGAATCAGGCGCCTGTCCGCCCAGGATCAGGCGCCGTAGCCGCCGCGGTAGCCGCGCGACTCGTCGTCCTCGACGACCGTCGACTGACCCGGTAGTAGGACCCGTCGACGCCGCGCGATGCTGCTGAACGTCACGACCCCGATCAGCCCGACGACCATGAGAATGACGCCGACCAGGTCGAGATTGACCCCCTGCATGTGCCAGTCGGTCGCGAACGTGAGGATCGCGCCGACGGCAATGAGGATGATGCATCCGCCCAGGCCCATGAGTGTCGCCTCCCTGTCCGGTCCGGTCGGCCCGGTCCACCTCCGGGTACCCGGGAAGGCAACGCCCATGCGCCGGGCGGGAGTTGGCTAGCCTTCCAGGAACGCCGCCAGCGCGTTGGCCAGCAGGTACGGGTCGCGGTCGCCGCAGAGTTCGCGGGCGCTGTGCATCGAGAGGATCGCCACGCCGATGTCGACGGTCTTGATGCCGTGCCGGGCCGCGGTGATCGGGCCGATCGTCGTGCCGCAGGGCATGGAGTTGTTGGAGACGAAGGTCTGGAAGGGGATCCCGGCCTTCTCGCAGGCGGCGGCGAACACCGCGCGGCCCGAACCGTCCGTGGCGTAGCGGTTGTTGACGTTGACCTTGAGGATCGGCCCTCCGTTGACCCGCGGGTGGTGCGTCGGGTCGTGCCGCTCCGCGTAGTTCGGGTGCACCGCGTGGCCCGTGTCGGAGGACAGGCAGACGGTCCCGGCGAAGGCCCGCGCCCGGTCCTCGTACGACCCGCCGCGCGCGAACACCGAGCGCTCCAGGACCCCGCCGAGCAGCGGCCCGTCCGCGCCCGTGTCGGACTGCGAGCCGTTCTCCTCGTGGTCGAAACCGGCGAGCACGGGGATGTACGGCAGGTTCTCGCGGGCGGCGGCGGAGGCGAGCGCGGCGGCGCCGGCGTGCAGGGACAGCAGGTTGTCCATGCGCGGACCGGCGACCAGCTCCTCGTCGCGGCCCAGGTAGGAGGGCGCCTCCACGGAGTGGGTCATCAGGTCCCAGCCGGTGACCTCGCCCGTAGCGAGCCCCGACTCCTCCTCCAGGAAGGCGATCAGGTCGCCGTCGCGGACGTCGTCGCCGAGGCCCCAGATCGGCTGGAGGTGCCGCTGCTTGTCCAGCTTGAGTCCGTCCGCCGACACGGAACGGTCCAGGTGGATGGCGAGTTGGGGCACCCTCAGCAGCGGCCGGTCCACGTTCACCAGGCGGGTCGAACCGTCCCGCAGGGTCAGCCGGCCGGCGAGACCGAGATCGCGGTCCAGCCAGGAGTTGAGCAGCGGCCCGCCGTAGATCTCGACGGCGACCTGGCGGAAGCCGTGCCCGCCGGTGTCGGGGCGCGGCTTGACCCGCAGGTTCGGGGAGTCGGTGTGCGCGCCGACGATGCGGAAGGGCGTGTGGGGGTCCGCACCTTCGGGGACGAACCAGGCCACGATCGCGCCACCGCGCAGCACGTACTTGCCGCCACTCGTCCCGTCCCAGGCGTCCGTCTCGGCGACCTGCCTGAAGCCCGCCTTCTCCAGCCGCTCGGCGGTGTTCGCCACGGCGTGGTACGGCGTGGGACTCGCCGCCAGGAAGGACAACAGGTCGTCGGTGTGGCCGCGGTCGAAGCGGGAGGGTTCGCTCATGGGGTTCACCTTAACGACGTACGAGGGCCCGTTCCCGACGTCGGGAACGGGCCCTCACAAGGGCGATGTGGGGTTTCGCGAAGCTGTACCGGTGTTGTCCTGGAACGTGTTCCGCGGCTGCCCCGCAGGCGTCCGCGGTCGGCTAGAAGGCTGCCTCGTCCAGCTCCATCAGGTCCAGTTCTACGCCCTCGGCGACCTTGCGGGCCAGGGTGAGGCCCGGCAGAACGTTGGCCGCGAAGAACTTCGCCGCCGCGATCTTGCCGGTGTAGAAGGCCTTGTCCTTCGCCGAAGCGGTCTCCAGCTTCTCGGTGGCGATCGCGGCGCCCTTGAGGAGCAGGTAGCCGACGACCACGTCACCGGAGGCGAGCAGCAGGCGGGTGGTGTTGAGGCCCACCTTGTAGATGTTCTTGACGTCCTGCTCGGTCGCCGCGAGGTCGGTGAGCATCAGACCGACGATGGCCTCCAGCTCGACGGCCGCCTTGGCGAGGTGCTCGCGGGCGCCCGCCAGGTCCTCGCCGCCGGTGCCCAGCGCGAGGAACTTCTTGATGTCCTCGGCGAGGGAGTTGAGGGCCGCGCCCTGGTTGCGGACGATCTTCCGGAAGAAGAAGTCCTGGCCCTGGATCGCCGTGGTGCCCTCGTACAGGGTGTCGATCTTGGCGTCCCGGATGTACTGCTCGATCGGGTACTCCTGGAGGAACCCGGAGCCGCCGAAGGTCTGCAGCGACTGCGCGAGCTGCTCGTAGCCCTTCTCGGAGCCGTAGCCCTTGACGATCGGCAGGAGCAGGTCGTTGAGCGCGTGCTCGGTGGCCGTGTCCTCGCCCTCGGCCTCCTTGACGGCGATCGCGTCCTGGATCGACGCGGTGTACAGCACCAGGGCGCGCATGCCCTCGGCGTACGCCTTCTGCGTCATCAGCGAGCGGCGCACGTCCGGGTGGTGCGTGATGGTGACCTTGGGCGCGGCCTTGTCGCCGAAGGCCGCGAGGTCGGAACCCTGGACGCGCTCCTTGGCGTACTCGAGGGCGTTGAGGTAGCCCGTCGACAGCGTCGAGATGGCCTTCGTGCCGACCATCATGCGAGCGAACTCGATGATCCGGAACATCTGCCGGATGCCGTCGTGCTTGTCGCCGATCAGCCAGCCCTTGGCCGGGTGCCGGTCGCCGAAGGTCATCTCGCAGGTGTTGGAGGCCTTGAGGCCCATCTTGTGCTCGACGTTCGTGGCGTAGACGCCGTTGCGCTCGCCCAGCTCGCCGGTCTCGACGTCGAAGAGGAACTTCGGCACGAGGAAGAGGGACAGCCCCTTGGTGCCCGGCCCGTGGCCCTCCGGCCTCGCGAGCACGTAGTGAAGGATGTTCTCCTCCATGTCGTGCTCACCGGACGTGATGAAGCGCTTGACGCCCTCGATGTGCCAGGAACCGTCGTCCTGCTGGATCGCCTTCGTACGGCCCGCGCCGACATCGGAACCCGCGTCGGGCTCGGTCAGCACCATGGTCGAACCCCAGGTCCGCTCCACCGCGAGCTGCGCGATCTTCTTCTGTACGTCGTTGCCCTCGTCGTAGAGGATCCCGGCGAAGGCCGGCCCGGAGCAGTACATCCACACGGCCGGGTTCGCGCCGAGGATCAGCTCCGCGTACGACCAGATCAGGGAGGGCGGAGCCGTCGTACCGCCGATGGCTTCGGGCAGGCCCAGCCGCCAGTACTCGGACTCCATGAAGGCCTTGTAGCTCTTCTTGAAGGAGGCGGGCACCGGCGCGGTGTTCGTCTCGGGGTCGAAGACCGGCGGGTTGCGGTCGGCGTCGGCGAAGGACTCCGCCAGCTCGTTCTCCGCGAGCCGGGTCAGCTCCGCCAGGACGCTCTTCGCGGTGTCCGTGTCCATCTCCGCGAACGGACCCGTTCCGTACAGCTTGTCGCGCCCGAGGACCTCGAAGAGGTTGAACTCGATGTCGCGGAGATTCGACTTGTAGTGCCCCATGGCGACGACTCCGTAGAAAGATCCGTAGAGAGATATGTACGACGAGACTTGGACGAGACTTGTTACGACGAGACGTGTACTAAGCAGTAGCTACGATGATGCTACCCGTCGGTAATAAGACGCAACCCCAAGCCGTCCATCTGTGACTCGTTACTCTTGCGGGCATGTACGGCTACGACCAGAACGTGGGCGCTCAGCAGGGGTACGTCCCGCCCCAGCAGCAGGCAGCCGGTGGCGTGGGCGGCTACGGCCAGCAGCCACCGCTCTACCCCGAGCCGTCCCCGCCCTCGCTCGCGGACGCGGTGCGCGCGTTCACCACCGGGCAGATGGCGGCCGAGGACTTCCAGCAGGTCTTCGCGACCTCCAAGGTGTACTGCCCGCGCGGCGACAACCCGGGCTTTCTCGCGCTCCACAACACCCAGCAGCCGGTGATCCCGATGTTCACCTCGCTCAAGGAACTGCGCCGTTACGCCGGCAAGGAGTCCAAGTACTTCGTGATCACCGGCGCCGAGGTCATCGACCTGCTGCCGACGGGCTACGGCTTCGTCGTCGACATGGAGGGCGAGCACCGGATGGTGTTCGACGCGAAGGCGGTCGAGCAGATGGTGGAGTTCGCGATGCGGAGGATGTACGGCTGATCGCGACCCCCTGTCGGTCGCTTCGTCCCGGTATGAGCCCGGAGGGAATGCCCTCCGGGCTTCTTCTGTTGTGGGGTAGCAGAAAGTTCAACGCTCAACTAAACTCGACGCACAAGGAGGTCCCGACATGCCTGCAGTGACCGTAGAGAACCCGCTGACCCTGCCCCGCGTGGCCGCGCCGGCCGACGCCGTGGCACGTCCCGTGCTCGCCGTCTCGACCGCGCCGAGCGGTTTCGAGGGTGAGGGCTTCCCGGTGCGCCGCGCGTTCGCCGGGATCAACTACCGCCACCTCGACCCGTTCATCATGATGGACCAGATGGGCGAGGTGGAGTACGCGCCGGGAGAGCCCAAGGGCACCCCCTGGCACCCGCACCGTGGCTTCGAGACCGTCACGTACATCATCGACGGTGTCTTCGACCACCAGGACTCCAACGGCGGCGGCGGCACCATCACCAACGGCGACACCCAGTGGATGACGGCGGGCGCGGGCCTGCTGCACATCGAGGCGCCGCCGGAGTCGCTGGTCGTGTCCGGCGGGCTCTTCCACGGCCTGCAGCTGTGGGTGAACCTCCCGGCCAAGGACAAGATGATGCCCCCGCGCTACCAGGACATCCGCGGCGGCCAGGTCCAGCTGCTCACCACCCCCGACGGCGGCGCGCTCCTGCGGGTCATCGCCGGTGAGCTGGACGGTCACCAGGGTCCCGGTATCACGCACACGCCGATCACGATGATCCACGCGACGGTGGCGCCGGGTGCGGAGGTCACGCTGCCCTGGCGTGAGGACTTCAACGGTGTCGCGTACGTCCTGGCGGGCAAGGGCTCGGTCGGTGCGGAGCGGCGCGCGATCCACATGGGCCAGACCGCGGTCTTCGGCGCGGGTTCGTCCCTGACGGTCCGCGCGGACGAGCAGCAGGACGGGAACACCCCGGACCTGGAGGTCGCCATCCTCGGCGGCCAGCCGATCCGCGAGCCGATGGCGCACTACGGCCCGTTCGTCATGAACACCCGCGAGGAGCTGCAGCAGGCGTTCGAGGACTTCCAGAAGGGGCGGCTGGGGACGATTCCGGCGGTGCACGGGATGGGTGAGGGCGGCCTGTAAGGCACAGCTGCGAAGGTTTCCTTCTGCTCGTGGTTACGACAGAACCCCAAGTTTCCTGACCGCTGGGAAACTTGGGGTTCTGTCGTACTGGCTACATGCGGGCGCAGCGGGCGAACGCCACAAGACCGGCGAAGCCTTCGGGCGAGAGTATGAGCGCCGGACCGTGGGGGACCTTGCTGTCCCGCAACCGCAGACGCCGAGTCAACCACCTGCCCAGAGAGTGCGGTCTCGACGTAGAGAACAGTTGGTTTGCGGCGAGGGCAACCCGTATCAAGGGTGAGCGAGTAGCGCGACCCGCGCGGGCCGTCTCATGAGAGCGTGCTGAGCCGTGGCCACAACCCGAATCACCCTCGAAGACCTGCCACTTGCCGCGCTCGCCGCGGTCGAGAGGCAGACCGGGCCGGTGCTCAAAACCGAGACCGTGAGCCAGGGGTTCAACAGCGAAATCGCGACGCGTGTGTTCACGGACTCCGGGTCATGCTTCGTCAAGGGGCTCCGCTCCGATCACAAGCGCGTATGGACTCAACGCCGTGAAGCCGAGGTGAGCCCTTTCCTGCGCGGAATCGCCCCTGCCCTGCTGTGGCAGGTCGAGGAAGCCGGTTGGGTGCTCCTGGGGTTCGAGGACCTGAAAGGCCATCACGCGGACTACTCGCCCGGTTCGCCGGACTTGCCGAAGGTCGCCGACTTGCTTCGCCGGGTCAGTGAAGTCGCCTGTCCCGAAGTCGAGTTGCGGCAGGCGGAGCAACGCCTGGCGGCATACGCGGCCAAACCGTCCGACCTTGAGTACTTCGTGGGCCGCTCGCTGCTGCACACAGACCTGAACGACCACAACGTCATCGTCGACGACTCCGCGTATCTCGTCGACTGGGCATGGGCGACGCGCGGAGCGGCCTGGCTGGACGCCGGGTACTGGGTCGTGTGGCTCATGGCTGCCGGACGCCACGAACCGGAGTCCGCCGAGCGCTGGGCGCGTACGATCCCCGCTTGGTCCGTCGCTCCCAGGGACGGAATCACGGCCTTCGCTCAGGCCACCGCGAACGTGTGGGAAGAGATCGCCGGCGACGACCCGGACGACTGGACCGCACGCATGCTCGATGCCGCCCGCCGCTGGGCCACGTTCCGGAAGCGCGCCTGACGCCACGACTGCCCTGCCCGTCCGTCGTTCTCTGTGACGGACGGGCAGGGTTCGTCCCTGACCGTCCGCGCGGAGGAGCAGCAGGACGGGGCCTTCGACATGGGGGCGTTCAGCGCGGGGGTAATTCCCCCGTGCGGGGGCGTCGTAGGAGAACCGTGTGGTGGTTCAAGTCCGGCGTGTGGTCCAAGTGCGCCTCGGGGCGGGGAGGTTCGGGGGGCGTGACGCAGGCCGGCGAAGGGGTTGCGCCAGAAGCGGGAGCGGGATGTGCGCCAGTTGCGCCGCAGGGCGAGGACGCGCAGGGCGAAGGCGAGGGTGGCGGCGGCCGGGGCCGGCCACTCGTTGAGGAGCTGGAAGTGATGCAGGACGGCCACGCTGTCGGCGCCGACGAGGGCGGGGAGGGCGTACAGGTCCCGGTCGGCGCGCAGCAGTGGCGGGAGTTCCATGGCGAGCACGCTGCTGACGATCCCGCCACCTACGGCGGTGGCGAAGCCCAGGGTGGTGGCGGCCTCCGGGTTCAGTCCGTACGCGAACGCCTTTGTCGCGCCGGTGACGCTGAACAGGCCCAGGGCCGCCGCGTCGAAGAGGTCGAACGCCCGCTCCCGATGTTGCAGACGTGCGCTGTGGAAGACCACCAGGCCGCCGACGATCGGCGCGCAGAAATACCCGGGGTCGCTGAACGCCACGGGGCGTACGCCGATCACCAGATCCCGGAATACCCCGCCGCCGAGACCGACGGCTTCCGCGAGCATCACCACGCCGAAAACGTCGAAGTCCTTTCGGACCCCCAGAAAGGCACCTGATAAGGCGAAGGCCAGGATGCCCACCAGATTCATCACGTACTGCACGATGCCTGTCACGCCTTCGAACGACATCCACGCGCTCCTGTCCCTGTGGCGCCGTCCGTGTGCATCGTGCGTCAACTCGTCTACGTGCAGCGAAAGTTACCCGTGAGTTTCGTCAAGGTGAACCGGCCGGGGTCGCTGGCGGCCTTTTCGCTCCGGAGTCCGTGAACGGTCGTGGATATCTTGGCCGATGAGCCGGCCTACGGTGGCTGATCGGCCACCGGATCATCCGTGAGTAACGTGACGGGGATCGTTGACAACCGGACCGGGTGTTTGACCCGTTGCGCCTGCGCGGGCTTTTGAAGAATTGCTTTCTGCGACCGATGCCGCGGGTTGCCGCAGGCTGCCGCGGGCGGATGTCGAGAACGTGCCACCGGCTCCGTCCCAGGGGCGTCGGCGGCCATCACCGGCCGCACGGGAAGCCGCACGGGGAAGCCGTACGGGGAAGAAGGAGAGATCACCATGGCGATTCAGCGGATGGACAACGTGGGCATCGTCGTCGACGACCTGGACGCCGCCGTCGCGTTCTTCGTGGAGCTCGGTATGGAACTGGAGGGCAGGGCGCAGGTCGAGGGCCTCGTCGCCGACCGGTGCACCGGACTCGACGGCGTCCGGTGCGACATCGCGATGGTCCGGACCCCGGACGGCCACAGCCGCCTGGAACTGGCGAAGTACCGCAGCCCCGAGGCGACCGGCGCCGGGCCGCGCGACCGGCCGCACAACATCCTGGGCACCCACCGCGTCATGTTCGCCGTCGACGACATCGAGGACACGGTCGCCCGCCTGCGCCCGCACGGCGCCGAACTCCTCGGCGGGATCGCCCGGTTCGAGGACAGCTATCTGCTCTGCTACGTCCGCGGCCCGGAGGGCATCATCGTCGGCCTGGCCGAGCAACTGGGGTGAGGCTCACGCGTCTGATCGGAACGTCAAGTGGCGAGGGACGTGTCCTCCGCGGGCGCCGGTTCCTCCTGGACCGGTTCGCGCAGGAACGTGGAGAGCAGGATCGCGAGCACCGGCACCGTGGCCAGTACCGCGAGGGCGCCCCGGGGACCGTAGTGCGTCGCGATGAGGCCCAGCAGCGGCATGAACAGTCCGCCCGCGCTCATCGCGAGGCCGAGGGTGACGCCGGCGGCGGTGCCGGGGCGGCTGGGCAGGTAGTCCTGGCCGAGTTTGATGAGGACGGCGAACGGGATGTTCGAGATCAGGCCGACCAGCAGCGCGAGGGGCAGCGCGGCGTATTTGTCGTCGCAGATCAGCATGAGCCACAGGGCGGGCAGCATCGCCGCGTTGCCGATCTGGACGGTGCGCACCATGCCGATGCGGTCCGCCAGCCGTCCGCCGAGCAGCGTGCCGGCCACACCGCCGCCGAGTTCGAGGGTCAGGGCGAGCCCGCCGAGGCTGCTGCTCGCGTCCAGGTGGCGGATCCAGTACAGCGCGATGAAGGTGTTCAGTCCGGTCGAGATGGTGGACCGTACGATCTCGACGGCGGTCAGGGCCGCGAACCGGCCCGGACGGTCCTTGCCCTGGCGCCGGACCCTCGTGACCGCCGTATCGGATGTGCGGTTGTGGTGGCGCAGCAGGACGAAGCCCATGAGGACGGCGGGCGGGATGAAGAGGGCCGTGGCGCTCATCCCGAGGGTGTCCAGGGCCGGGGTGACCAGCGCCGGGGCGATGAAGAAGCCGACGCTGCCGCCCGCGGCGAAGTAGCTCATCGCGGTGGCGCTGCCCCCGGCCGCACGGCGCGCGTCGCGGCCCGCGGGCGGGTGGAACATCGCGACACCGACGCCCGCCATCAGCAGGAGGGCGAAGACGAGTGGGTAGGAGGGCGTCAGTCCGGACAGGCCTGCCCCGAGACCCGCCAGGCTGACCCCGAGCGGCGACATCCAGTGCAGCCGGAACCGGTCGGCGAGCAGTCCGATCGGCACCTGCGGCAACGCGCTGCCGAGCGTCGCCGCCAGGGCCAGCCCCGAAGCCTGCACGTAACTGAAGTCGCGCTGCAGCACGAAGTAGGGGACCGCGGCGGGTACGAGGCCCTGGTAGAAGTCGTCGACGGCGTGGGCGCTCGCCCAGATCCGCATCCGACGCCAGGGTCCGGGCGGACCACCCGCCTCACGGGGCGTGTCTGTTTCCTGTTCCTGGATGGTTGTCACGCACTCCACGATGGGCGGGAACAACCCGGGCGCGCTTCCCGTATTCTGCCTATCCATGTCGCAGATCCGCCATGAGTCCGTCGCGCCGACCACCACCCGGTTCCTCGGCGGCGGCGAGACCATCGACCGGCACCGCCACGACGACCACCAGCTGATCTACGTCAGCTCGGGCGTGCTCGCCATCACCACGGAACACGGCTCCTGGATCGCCTCGAACGACCGTGCCGTGTGGATCCCGGCGCACACCTGGCACGAGCACCGCTTCTACGGCCGGAGTCACTTCCACACCGTCGGCTTCCCCGCCTCCGGCAGGACGCCGCTGCTCGACGCCGAACGTCCCACGGTCGTCGCCGTGGACCCTCTGGTGCGCGAACTGCTCATCGCGCTCACCGGCACCACCCGCACCGGCACCGCCCTCACGGGGACCGAGACCCGGCACATCGAGGCGGTGCTGCGCGACCGGCTGCGCCGCGTGACGGCCGAGCCCGTCGCCCTGCCCGCCGCCCGCGACCGACGACTGGCCGACGCCTGCCGCCTCGTAGAAGGGGATCTGCACCAGCCGTGCACCCTCGCCCAGCTCGCCGCCCGCGTGCACACCAGCGAGCGCACCCTCTCCCGCCTCTACCGCGACGAGTTCGGCCTGACCTTCCCGCAGTGGCGCACCCGGGTCCGGATCTTCACCGCGATGGCCATGCTCGCCGAGGGCGCCACCGTCACCGACACCGCCCACGCCTGCGGCTGGGCGACGACCAGCGCCTTCGTCCAGACCTTCGCCCAGACGGCGGGCATCACTCCCGGCACCTACCGCGCGGGCATGGACGGACCGCGACAGCGGACATAGCGGGTCCTTCGTCCGGGTGACCTGGGACCGGCCGGGGCATGAAGGCCCCGCGCACGGAAAGAGACCGGCTGAAAGTGGACACCGACCGCAAGGAAGTCACCCGTGCGTATCCGCATGAGTCTGGCCGTCGCCATGGCAGCCACCTGTCTCGCCCTGACCGGCGCGGCCAGCCCCTCCCAGGCCCGTACCCCCGCCACCTCCACCTCCGCCACACAGGCCGCGAGCGCCGCGGCGCAGCGCGCGGACGAGAACTGCGGGGCGGGGGAGATCTGCTTCTGGCACGACCGGAACTACTCGGGCACCCCCTGGCGGTGGAGCCCCGCCTCCGGGTACCGCGACATGCCGTCGAACCTGCACGACCACGTGTACTCCTTCAAGGCCAACGCCAACGCGTGCTTCATCGACTGGAGCCCGCAGGAGAAGCGGCCGGTCGTCTCCGGCGACTACGCCCAGGCCTACGACACCAACTTCGGCAAGAGGATCGACGCGGTGGGCCCCACCTGCTGACGTACTGACCTTCCGTCACTCGGGCGGGCCGTCCCCACAGGACGGCCCGCCCGATGCGTGATCGGCTGGGACCGTGCAGCTACTCCCCGTTCCGGTACGGCGGCTCGCCGCCTGGTGTGCCGTCCTGCTGCTCGTGTCAGGCGTCGGCTACGTCGGGATCCGACTCTGCTCCGAGTTGCGGACCGCCGTGACGCCCGTGCTGCTCGCGCTGCTCGGCACCGCGCTGCTCGGGCCGTTGTACCGGCGGCTGGTGAAGGCGCACGTGAACCGGCCGGTGGCCGCCGGGATCACCTGTGTCGCGGTCGTCGCCGTGGTCGGCGGGGCGGTGTACATCGTGGTGGCCGCGCTGATCGACACCGGGGACCAGATCGTGTCCTCGCTCAAGGACGCGGCGAACTCCCTCTCCGACCACTTCGGGGCCGCCGGCACCTCGCTGGACGACCTCGCCTCCAACGCCAGGGAACTGCTGACCAAGTTCGGCGGGACGGCCGCGTCGAACGTCATCAGCGGGGTCAGTGTCGTCGGCGAGTCCATCGCGATGGCCGTACTGGCGCTGCTGCTCGTCTTCTTCTTCCTGCGCGACTCCCACCTGGCCACGGGACTGCTGCGCTCGCTCTCCCCGCACGGCAACGCCGATCTCGTCGAGGCCATGGCCCGCCGTGCCTTCGAGGGCGTCGAGGGCTTCATGCGGGGGACCACCGTCATCGCGCTCATCGACGCCCTCTGCATCGGCATCGGGCTGCTCGTGCTGGACGTGCCGGGGGCGTTCGGGCTGGCCGCGCTCGTCTTCGTCGGCGCCTACATCCCCTACCTCGGCGCCTTCCTCTCCGGTGCCGTCGCCGTGCTGGTCGCGCTCGCCGACCGGGGTGTCGTCATCGGGCTGTGGGCCCTCGGGGTCGTACTCGCCGTGCAGGTGTTGGAGGGACACGTCCTCCAGCCGATGATCCAGAGCCGGACCGTGCAGATGCACCCGGCGGTGGTGATGATCGCGATCACCGCGGGAGCCTCCGTGGCCGGGATCCTCGGCATGCTGCTCGCGGTGCCGTTGACCGCGGCCGCCTTCGGGGTCGTCCACGAACTGCGGGAGCGTTACGCGTCCCAGGACCCGAACTCCGAGACGCCGCCCGGGTCGTCACCGGCCGTGTCCCCGGCGCCGTCGGACTCGTAGAGCTCGAACCAGATGCTCTTGCCCTCGCCCCTCGGGTCGACGCCCCAGGTCTCGGCGAGGAGTTCGATGAGGAGCAACCCCCGCCCGGAGGACGCCAGTTCACCGGGGTGCCGTTTGTGCGGGAGGTCGTCGCCGGCGTCCGTCACCTCGACCCGCATCCGCCGCTCACCCGCGTCGCCGGTCACCTCGGCGGTCAGCAGGGCGTCGGCGTCGGTGTGGACGAGGACGTTGGTGAGCATCTCGGAGACGAGCAGCACCGCGGAGTCGACCTGGTCGGCGCCGGTCCAGTCGTGGAGGAGTTCGCGCAGCTGCTGCCGGGCCACCGCGATCCGCTCGGGTTCGGCCTGCGCGACCGTGAGCACCGTACGGCGGATCTTCGGCGGGACGGTCGTCGTGTCGCCGCAGCCGCAGGCCTCGCCCTCGCGGGACAGCAGGAGTACGGCTATGTCGTCCTCACGGCGGTCCGCGAGCGGGCCGGTGGTGTGGTGCGAGGAGGGACCGTGGACGGCCTGGACGAGCGCGTCGGCGAGTTCCTCCAGGTCGCCCTTGTGCGCCTCCAGGATCGTGCGGATGCGCTGCCAGCCCGTCTCCAGGTCGTGGCCGCCGGTCTCGATCAGCCCGTCGGTGCACATCAGCATGGTCTCGCCGGGTTCCAGGGCGAGTGTGGTCGTCGGGTAGTCGGCGTCCGGGTCGATGCCGAGCGGCAGTCCGCCCGCGGTGGGCCGCATCAGCACCGTCCCGTCCGCCATGCGTATCGCCGGGTCGGGATGGCCGGCCCGGGCGATCTCCAGGACGCCGGTCGCCGGGTCGGCCTCGACGTACAGGCAGGTCGCGAAGCGCGGGTCGGCCTTCTCCGCGTCGCCGTTGGTGATGCCGTGCAGGAAACGGGAGGCGCGGGAGAGGACGGCGTCCGGCCGGTGGCCCTCGGAGGCGTAGGCGCGCAGGGCGATGCGGAGCTGGCCCATCAGTCCGGCGGCGCGCACGTCATGCCCCTGTACGTCCCCGATGACGAGGGCGATACGGCCTCCCCCAGAGGGGGTGCCCCCAGGCAGCGGGATCATGTCGTACCAGTCGCCGCCGACCTGGAGGCCGCCGCCGGTCGGGATGTAGCGGGCGGCGACGCTCATGCCCGGGATCTCCGGGCCCAGCGTGGGCAGCATGGAGCGCTGGAGCCCGTCGGTCAGCTCGCGCTCGGACTCGGCGACCCCGGCGCGGGACAGGGCCTGCGCGAGCATCCGGGCGACCGTGGTGAGGACGGACCGCTCGTCGGGAGTGAAGGCGACCGGGTAGGTGAAGGCCGCCATCCAGGCGCCCATGGTCCGGCCCGCCACCGTCAGCGGCAGGAACGCCCAGGACTGCCGGTGGAAGTGCTGGGCGAGCGGCCAGGTGACCGGGTAGCGCTCCTTGTACTGCTCGGGCGTGGACAGATAGACGGCACGGCCCGTCCGTACGACCTCGGCCGCCGGATAGTCCGTCACCATCGACATGTGCGAGAACGGGTCCTCGTCGCCCGGCTGATGCCCGTGGTGGCCGACGATCGTCAGACGGTCGCCCGATACGCCGAACACGGCGAGGCCGTCCGGTGAGAAGCCCGGCATCGACAGGCCCGCCGCGACCCGCAGCACCTCCGCCGTGGACCGCGCCTCCGCGAGCGCCCGGCCCGCGTCCAGCAGGAACGCCTCGCGGGAGCGCCGCCAGTCACCGGTGACCGCCGTTCGCCCGGCCGGTGTGCCCGGCGTGGGTTCGGCGACCTCCTGGAGGGTGCCGATCAGTTCGAACGACCGCTTCTCGGCGTCGTAGGACGGCTTGGAGCGGCTGCGGACGACGCGGATCACCCGGCCGCGCTCGTCCATGATCCGGATGCGGACCTCGGCGAGGGTGCCCTCGGCGACGGCCAGCCCGACGACCCCCGTGATCTCGTTCCAGTCCACGGGGTGGAGCCGGGCCCGGGTCTGGGCCTCCGTGATGGTGGTCTGTTCGGGGGGCAGCCCGAGCAGCCGTGCGGCCTCGGCGTCCACCGTGACCAGTCCCGAGGCGGTGTCCCAGTGCCACAGACCGGTCGCGAGGGCGGCGAGTACCTCCCCCACGGCGGGCAGGGGCTCACCAGTGCGCATTGACCCACTCTAAGAAGAGGAGATCCATAAGTGCCACCGATGGAGCCCGGAGTTAATGGTGGGGAGGCGATCTGTGGGTGGCCGGTACCCTTGGGACGTCCGGGCTCCGGCCCCGGACGTTTCACGTGAAACACTCCCCGATCCGCGAAGGCTGGATGAACGACGATGCATCGGTACAGGTCCCACACCTGCGGCGAGCTCCGCGCCTCTGACGTCGGCACCGACGTCCGGCTGAGCGGCTGGCTGCACAATCGCCGAGACCTGGGCGGCATCCTCTTCATCGATCTGCGCGATCACTACGGCATCACGCAGCTCGTCGCCCGCCCCGGCACGCCCGCGTACGAGGCCCTCGACAAGGTGACCAAGGAGTCGACGGTCCGCGTCGACGGCAAGGTCGTCTCCCGTGGCACGGACAACGTGAACCCGGATCTGCCGACCGGTGAGGTCGAGGTCGAGGTCGGCGAGGTCGAGCTGCTCGGTGCCGCCGCCCCGCTGCCCTTCACGATCAACACCGAGGACGGGGTCAACGAGGAGCGGCGCCTGGAGTACCGCTTCCTGGACCTGCGCCGCGAGCGCATGCACCGCAACATCATGCTGCGGTCCTCGGTGATCGCCTCGATCCGCTCGAAGATGGTCGCCCTCGGCTTCAACGAGATGGCCACCCCGATCCTCTCCGCGACCTCCCCCGAGGGCGCGCGCGACTTCGTGGTGCCGTCCCGCCTGAACCCGGGCAAGTTCTACGCCCTGCCGCAGGCGCCGCAGCAGTTCAAGCAGCTGCTGATGATCTCCGGCTTCGACCGCTACTTCCAGATCGCGCCCTGCTTCCGCGACGAGGACGCCCGCGCGGACCGCTCGCCGGGCGAGTTCTACCAGCTCGACGTCGAGATGAGCTTCGTGGAGCAGGAAGACGTCTTCCAGCCGATCGAGAAGCTGATGACGGAGCTGTTCGAGGAGTTCGGCGGCGGCCAGCCGGTCACCTCCCCGTTCCCCCGCATCCCGTTCCGCGAGTCGATGGTGAAGTACGGCTCCGACAAGCCGGACCTGCGCGCCAAGCTCGAACTCACCGACATCACGGACGTGTTCGAGGGCTCGGAGTTCAAGGCGTTCGCCGGCCAGCACGTGCGCGCGCTGCCGGTGCCGGACGTGGCGGCGCAGTCCCGCAAGTTCTTCGACCAGCTCGGCGACTTCGCGGTCACCCTGGGCGCGAAGGGCCTGGCCTGGGTCCGCGTGACCGAGGACGGCTCGCTGACGGGCCCGATCGCGAAGTTCCTCACCGAGGAGAACATCGCCGAGCTGACCAAGCGCCTGTCGCTGGCGCCCGGTCACGCGGTGTTCTTCGGCGCGGGCGAGTTCGAAGAGGTCTCGAAGATCATGGGCGCGGTGCGGGTGGAAGCCGCCAAGCGCGCCGGGCACTTCGAGGAGGGCGTCTTCCGCTTCTGCTGGATCGTCGACTTCCCGATGTACGAGAAGGACGAGGAGACCGGGAAGATCGACTTCTCGCACAACCCGTTCTCGATGCCGCAGGGCGGTCTGGAGGCCCTGGAGACCCAGGACCCGCTGGACATCCTGGGCTGGCAGTACGACATCGTCTGCAACGGCGTGGAGCTGTCCTCCGGCGCGATCCGGAACCACGAGCCCGACATCATGCTCAAGGCCTTCGAGATCGCGGGCTACGACCGTGACACCGTCGAGGAGCAGTTCGCGGGCATGCTGCGCGCGTTCCGCTTCGGCGCCCCGCCGCACGGGGGGATCGCCCCCGGCGTCGACCGCATCGTCATGCTGCTCGCGGAGGAGCCGAACATCCGCGAGACGATCGCGTTCCCGCTCAACGGCAACGCGCAGGACCTGATGATGGGCGCGCCGACGGAGCTGGACGAGACGCGGCTGCGCGAGCTGCATCTTTCGGTGCGGAAGCCGCAGCCGAAGTAGTTCGTTCTGTTCCGGCCGCAGGTTTTCCTGTGGAAGGGGCTCGAAACCGACGACGGTTTCGAGCCCCTTTCGTATGCGCACAGGATTCACAGCGCATTCTCATGTTCATGTCACGTTGGGCGCCCCTAGCGTCCCGGGCATGACGGATTCCCGAGTACCCCCCATGGATTCTCAGCCCCCCACGGACTCCGAAGTCCCCGAGGACAAGGGACAGTTGGCACGCCGTACGGTCCTGGTGGCCGGCGGTGTCGCCGTGACGGCGGTGGGCGTCGCCGGAGCGCTGTCGGCGAGCGCCTCGGCGCAGGAGAACGCTCCGCGTCCGCACCCGCCGAAACCGACCGCCTCGGGGGAGGCGTGCTACACGCTCACCTCGGAGCTGACCGAGGGCCCGTACTACATCGACGCGGACAAGATCCGCCGTGATGTGACCGAGGACGAGGAGGGCATCCCGCTCACCCTCGACCTCAAGGTGATCGACGCGGACACTTGCAGACCGCTGCGGAACGCGGCCGTGGACATCTGGCACTGCAACGCGACGGGCGTCTACTCGGGCTACGAGTCGACCGGCGGCGGTGGCGGTCCGGCCCCCACCGGCGCACCGCCCTCGGGCACCCCGACCGGCACCCCGACGGGTGGCCCGCCGCCCGGCGGTGGCGGAGGCCACCAGGAACCGACCGACGACGACCGCTTCCTGCGCGGCACCTGGCACACGGACCGCCGCGGCCATGTCACCTTCAAGACGGTGTTCCCCGGCTGGTACCAGGGCCGTTGCGTCCACATCCACGTCAAGGTGCACGTCGACGGCACGTGGACGGACGCGGGCTACGAGGGCGGCCACACCTGCTTCACGGGCCAGCTGTTCTTCGACGAGAAGTCGGTCATCGCGACGTCGGTCCTCGAGCCGTACGTCTCGAACACGGCGACCCGCACGACGCTCACCGAGGACGGCATCTACCCCCAGAACGGCCACGAGGGCGGCCTGCTCTACCTCAAGTACGACCGGCGGCACATCGGGCGGGGCGTGCACGGGCATCTGACGCTGGGGGTGGCGCCGGACGAGACGAACGACGGGGAGGGCGGGGGCGGACCCGGCGGCCCGGGCCCGTCGGCTTCGGCTTCGCCGTCGGCCACGACAGGCTGACGAGCACACTGACCTCGTACGTCCCACCGGCCCCCCGCCATGGAAACCTCGCAGCGGACACACAGGAATATCGATGTGCCTGCACAGAGGCAGGGCGTGTCATGGACGTACGAGGTCGGACCGCCCGGCCCCGTGGACCATGGGAACGCCGGGAGGAAGCGATGGGATACATCGTGCTCGCACTGCTGTTGATCGTCGGGGCGGCGTTCGCCGTCGCCCTCCTGCGGCGCTCGCAGGGGGCGCGGGGCCAGTCCGACCTGTCCGACCTGGACGCGGAGGTCGAGGCCAGCGGCTGGGTACTGCGACTCGGCGCGAGCCTGTCGGTCCCCGAGGCGAGGATCTGGGCGGGGGCCGGCGAGACGGCGACCCGAGCACTGACCGACGCCGCCGAGTGCCATCGTGCCGCCGGGGCCCAACTGTCCGCGGCCCACACGGCGGACGAGTACGCCGAGGCGACGCGGGTCGCTCAGGAGGGCCTCGCCCATATCGCTACGGCGCGGGCGGCGCTGGGCGTGGCCGCCGTAGCGGCGTAAGAGTCCAGCGAGTTGCTACGGCGCTGCCACCAGCGGTGTCTTACGTACGGCCCGCCCGGTCGGCCTTGAGGCGTCAGGCCTGGTCGGTGCCGGACTGGGGCTGGGGTGCCTCGGGGCTCTCGACGAACAGGTCTTCCGCCGTGGAGGCGGTCAGGGAACGGTCGAACCAGAGGGTGAGGGTGTCGAGGTCGGTGCAGGAGGTGACGCGTTCCCGGATGTCGTCGGGGACGTCGATGCCGCGCTTCTCCAGCACACGCAGGGTGAACGCGGCGCGATTCTCGATTCTGCCCTCGGCGTGGCCTTCGAGGTAGGCCTTCTCCATGATTCCACTCCGGATTTCCGGCTGGTTCGGGGACGTTCGGCGTGTGAACATTCAGGCGGCCGTGGTCAGTTCGCACCAGACGTACTTGCCCTTGCTGCCGTTTCTGGACAGCGGCTGCCAGCCCCACAGATCCGCGCAGGCCCTGACCAGGCCCAGACCTCGGCCCTCCTCCAGGTCCAGGTGCTTGGCCAACTCCCTTGGGGGTTCCGGGGGTTCGGGGTTCGCGTCCCAGGCTCCGATGCGGAGGGTGCCGGGTTTCCAGGAGACCCGCAGGATCACGGGGCCTTTCGTGTGGCGTACGGCGTTGCCCACCAGCTCCGTTGCGAGGAGTTCGGCGGTGTCGACGAGGCCGATCAGTCCGTGCATCGTCAGGATCAGGCGGAGGGTGCGGCGGCAGACAGTGACGGCGCGGAGGTCGTGGGGGATGGTGAGGGTGTATTCCCAGGGGGTGGCCGGGGCGGCTGTTTTTTCGGTTTCGGGCATGCGTGACTCCTGGTCAGGGAGGGGGAGTTGGCGTGTGCTGCGGGTTGGCGGGCGGTGGCTTGTCGCGGCCGGCATGGCAGGGCGGGGCGGTGCGCTTCCGGGGTCCCGGTGTTCCGCAGGGTGTGCGTCGCGTCACTGACGGTAGAGAATAAAGTTAGTACGGCGCAACCTGTTGTCGTAACCTGGTCACCCAATGTGGTGAGGCGGGGAGGCGTAGGTGCCACGGAAGCAGCCAACGGCCCGACAGCGGCGCCTGGGGCGGGAGTTGCGCAGGCTGCGTGAGGCGGCGGGCCTTACGGCACGTCAGGCGGCTGAGTCGCTGGGCACGATCTCGGTGACGATGAGCCAGATCGAGTCGGGGGTCGCCGGCGTCAGCGAGGCGCGGGTGCGGCGGATTGCGGCTCAATACACCTGTGCAGACACCCAGTTGATCGATGCGCTGGTGGAGATGGCGACGGAGCGTACTGATGGGTGGTGGGAGGAGTACCGGGACATCCTTCCGCCGTCCTTCCTGGATCTGGCGGAGCTGGAGTACCACGCAGCCTTCGTTGAGGAGATCGGTACCACGCATGTCACGGGGCCTCTGCAGACAGAGGACTACGCACGTGCCGTTTTCGCCTACTGGAGGCCGGAACTCCCGGCGGACGAACTGGAGGCGAGAGTCGGGCACCGCATGCGCCGCAAGGCGATCCTGGCGAGGGGTGGTGAGTCGCCGTACACGGCTGTACTGCACGAGTCCGTCCTGCGGACCCGGGTCGCTGACCGGAGTGTGGCGCGGGGTCAACTCGACGAACTTCTAAGGCAGTCGGAGCGGCCCGGCGTCACCATGCGTGTGATCCCGTTCGACGTCGACGGGTTCGCTGGTGCGAGTGCGGCGCTGTTGTATGCGGGCGGACGCGTGCCAGCGCTGGACACCGTGCAGAAGGACACTCCCTCTGGAGCGGCATTCGTGGATGCAGCCGCACAGCTTCAGGCGATGAGAACACTCTTCCGTAAAGTGGAGTCGGCATCCCTTGAGCCCGCCCGGTCGCGGGACTTTGTCCATCGCCTTGTCAAGGAGCTGTAGCCGTGACCCAGTGGCAGAAGTCGACCTTCTCAAGCGGCTCGGACGGGGCGTCCTGCGTCGAACTCGCCCACACCGACGCTTCGTTGCTCCTCCGTGAGAGTGACGACCCCACCCGAATACTCCCCATCGCCTCCAACGGGCTCGCCGGACTGCTGCGTCACCTCGGAGTCGACCAGCGGTATCGGAAGGAGTCATAGGTGTGATCCAGTGGCAGAAATCCAGCTTCTCCAACGGGAACGACGGAGCCAACTGCATCGAACTCGCCTGCACGCGAACCGAGTTGCTCCTCCGGGAAAGCGAGGCCCCCACCCGAACACTCCCCCTCACCCCCACCACCCTCGCCGCCCTACTCCACCGCATACGCGAGCAGCGCACCCTCTGACCGGCGACCGCCCAGACGGACGGCGACTTCAGAATTCATGGGAACCCACAGCCCATACCCATGCTTCTTACAGGCCTCTTACCTACCGTCCGGGCATGACGGGAAACGAAACAACCAACGAGTCGCCGGAACAACCGCGTAGCCAATCCCCCGCGCACAAACGGGACTTGACCCGGCGCAAGGTCGTCGTCGCGGGTGGAGCCGCCGTCGCCGCGGTGGGTGTGGGCGGAGGGCTCGCCGCGAGTGCGTTCGCGGACGGGGCGACCCCCACCGTGGCCGGGAAGAGCACGGCGAGTGCCGGCGAGGCGTGTTACACGCTCACCTCGGAGACCACCGAGGGGCCGTACTACATCGACGCCGACAAGATCCGGCAGGACATCACCGAGGACGAGGAGGGCATTCCGATGACCCTCACCCTCAAGGTGATCGACGCGGAGAGCTGCAAGCCGGTCAGAAACGCGGCCGTCGACATCTGGCACTGCAGCGCGCTAGGCATCTACTCCGGCTACGAGGCGATGGGCAGCGGCGGGGCCGGAGGCGGCGGCGCTCCCACCGACGCGCCCTCGGGCACCCCGACCGACACACCGTCCGGCACCCCCACCGGTGAGCCCCCGTCCGGCGCCCCCTCCGGCGGAACCGGTGGTGGTCACTCCGAACCGACCGACGACGAGCGGTACTTGCGCGGTACCTGGAAGACCGACAAGCGCGGCTACGTCACCTTCAAGACGGTGTTCCCGGGGTGGTACCAGGGCCGTTGCGTCCACATCCACGTCAAGGTGCATGTCGACGGTGAGTGGACGGACGCCGGGTACGAGGGCGGACACACCTGCCACACGGGCCAGTTGTTCTTCGACGAGAAGTCCGTGCTGGCGTCGGCGACGGTCGAGCCGTACTCCACCAACACCACCACTCGCACGACCCTCACCGAGGACACGATCTACCCGCAGAACGGCCACGAAGGCGGCCTGCTCTACATCGAGTACGACAAGAAGCGCATCGCCAAGGGGGTTCGCGCCCACCTGACGATGGGCGTCGCCCCGGACGAGACCAACGACAGCACGGACACCCAGCCGAGCGCGTCGGCGTCCGTGTCCGCGTCCTCGTGAGCGATCGGCCGTAGGCAGTAACTGTGCGCAGGATCAAGAAAGTTGGCGGCTCGCGGCAACCTTCTTGATCCTGACGGCCACTGAGGAGTCGTAACCCCCTCATCGCACCGAAGGACTCCCCCGTGGCCGCCACCGCTTCACCTGCCCCCGTCCCCTCCCACCGCCGCTCCCTCCGCAAGCGCCGCACGATCGTCGTCACGGCCGCCGTAGCCGCCGCGGGCGTCGGTGCGGGCTTTCTCGTGCTGAACGCGAACGCCGCCAGTACCACCGCGACCGTCGACCTGTACCACCAGACGCTCGCGGCCAAGGACGGGTGGGCGTCCTCCGGGACCGGTACCACCGGCGGTACGAAGGCCGATGCCGCGCACACCTTCACCGTCAGCACCCGCGCCCAGCTCGTGAAGGCGCTCGGGTCCGCCAGTGACACCACCCCGCGGATCGTCAAGATCAAGGGCACGATCGACGCCAACACCGATGACTCGGGGAAGAAGCTGACCTGCGCCGACTACTCGGCGGGGACCGGGTATTCGCTGGCCGCGTACCTCAAGGCCTTCGACCCCTCCACCTACGGCCGCTCCAAGCTGCCCTCCGGTACACAGGAGAAGGCGCGGGCCGCCGCGCAGGTCAAGCAGGCGAAGAACATCGTGTTCAAGGTGCCGGCCAACACGACCGTCGTGGGCGTGCCCGGCACCAAGGCCGGGATCACCGGCGGCATGCTCCAGGTGCAGGGCGTGGACAACGTCATCGTGCGGAACCTGACCTTCGCCGCCACCCAGGACTGCTTCCCGCAGTGGGACCCGACGGACGGCGACAGCGGAAACTGGAACTCGCAGTACGACGCCGTGACGTTGCGCGGTGCCACGCACGTCTGGGCCGACCACAACACGTTCACCGACGCGCCCGGCCTCGACACCTCCGATCCCACCTACTACGGGCGCCAGTACCAGATCCACGACGGCGACCTAGACATCACCAAGGGCTCGGACCTGGTGACCGTCGAGCGCAACCAGTTCACCAACCACGACAAGACGATGCTCATCGGCAGCAGCGACACCGACAGCGTCGGCAAGCTGCGCGTCTCCATCCACCACAACGTGTGGAAGGGCATCGTGCAGCGGGCTCCGCTGGCCCGGATCGGGCAGATTCACATCTACAACAACTACTACGACACGACCGCCCTCAACGGTTACACGCTCCTCTACAGCGTCAACTCCCGTGCCAAGGCCCAGGTCGTCGTCCAGAACAACTACTGGAAGGTGTCCGCGAGCCAGAAGCTCGGCAAGCTGTTCAGCGGTGACGGGACCGGGTCCATCGCCGGCGGCGGCAACCTCGTCAACGGCACCGCCACCGACCTCGTCGCCGCCTACAACGCCGCCAACTCCAAGAAGCTGAAGACCACCGTGAACTGGACCCCGACCCTCACGGCCGGTCTGGAGACCTCCGCCAAGAACCTGCCGACGGAACTCGCCACCACGACCGGGGCCGGGGTGCTCAACTAGCCCGAGGCGAACGGAAGTTGCCTCAGATCAGCCAGAGCAGCCCGTCCCCGCCCAGGGCCGTGTCGCTCTTCTGGGTGAGGCCGACCGCAGGTCCGGTGAACAGCTTGGTGCCCGTGGCCGTCGGACGGGAGGTGCCGCCGGGGAAGACCCAGACGGCGCCGGTGGCGTTGTTCTCGTAGGCCGCGCTCACGAACAGCTCGGGCTTTCCGTCCTTGTCGACGTCCCCGACCGAGACCGTCGTACCGAAGAAGTCGTCGGTCTCGGAGGCGCCGGGGACGCCGGCCGTGTCCTGGGAGAAGGAGTACGAGCCGCTGCCGAGGGCGCCCGTGCGACGGCCCGGGATCACCGTCACGTTTCCGGCCCGGCTCTTGCCGGCGAGACTTTCGGAGGGGGCGCCTACGACGATGTCGGCGAGCCCGTCCCGGTTGAGGTCCGCCACGGCCAGGGCACCGCCGAACTCGTCCTCCTTCTCGCTCGCTCCGGGCACCCCGGCGGTGTCCTGGGTGACTTGTACGGGCTCGGTGCTCGCCGCGATGCCCTTCGCCGTGCCGTAGTAGACCAGGACGCGTCCGCCCAACGCGCCGTCCACACCTGCGACATAGGGGTCGAGGGGGTCGCCGACCACGAGGTCCGCGTACCCGTCGCCGTTGACGTCTCCCGAGGCGGCGATGAACCCGTTGCCGCGCTTCGGCTGCCTGAAGGTGGTGGCCGGGTCGACGTAGACCTCGCCACCGCTCAGGTCGCTGAGGCCCACGGTGGTGACGGCCACGTCGAGCACGGCGTTGCCGTCGAAGTCGCCGAGCGCGACACTCGCCGGGGAGGCGGTGTTGTCTTCGCGTGCGATCGAACCGAAGGTGCCGGTGCGGCTGAACGGTCCCTTGAAGACCAGGGAGCCCTCCGATCCGGCGACCGCGACCTGCGTCCTGCTGCCCGCGCCGATGCTCAGAGCGGCCACGTCGGTGCCGTACCGCTCCAGGTAGTCCGACGGCGCCGGCAGGTCGGTGCCCGTCGTCAGCCCGCTCTTGCCGCCCCACAACACGGTGACCAGGCCCGCGTCCTTGCCGCGGGCCGTGTCCTCGTACGGCGCGGAGACCACGAGGTCCGCGTAGCCGTCCCGGTTGAGGTCGGCCGTCGCGGTGGCGGAGCCGAACCCGTCGCCCGCCTCGGCGGTGCCCGGTACTCCGGCGGTGTTCTGGGTGATCGTCTTGCGGTGGGCGGCCGAGATCCCCGACTTCGAGCCGTACAGGACGACGACCGCGCCCGCCCCTTCCTTGCCGGCCACGTTCGCGCCGGGCGCGGGCAGGACGGCGTCGCGGTACCCGTCGCCGTTGAAGTCGCCAGGCACCGCTCCGTGGACCGCGAACGCGGGCGCCGCGGGCAGCAGCGAGCCGCCGGCTAGCACCGCGGCCACCGTCGCCACGGTTCTCCATCTGCCTCTGGCCGTCCGTGACTTGAGCATGTGAGTCCCCTCCCACCCCGGGCGCATCCCCTGTGCGCCGACAACTGACGCGCAGTGTAAAGGCTCTGGCTATGCGGGAGTTGGACTTATCGGGGCAGGGGCTCAGCCGTCGTACGTGCCGTCCCACGGCGGCCCGAAGGCGTGCCGGTCCGGGTACAGCTCCGCCCAGCTGCCGTCCTCGTCCTCCTCGACCAGCAGGCCGAACAGGACGCCGTCGACGGTGCGTTGGAAGGGGCGGATCGCGATGTCGGTGTAGCTGCGGCGGGGAAGGGCGCGGAGCAGTTTCGCCAGGTGGATGCGGGCCTGCGAGAGGACCGAACCGTCGCCGTGCGGGGCGCGTTGCTGCTCGGCCCAGGTGCCGGCGCACCAGATCTCCGAGTCGCGGTAGCGGCCCGCGGCGTCGAAGGTGTGCAGCACCGTGTAGAGACGTTTCTGCTCTTCCCAGCCGTCGTCGGGACGGAAGCCTTGGGGGAACGCGTAGGTGACCGACGCCAGGAACTGGCCGTCCGCGTAGCGGCCGACGGCGCCGCTGCGTTGATTCGGCTCGTAGGCGATCGGAATGACCTCGGGGACTGCCATGGCGGAACCTTACGGGTTGGCGCGAACACGTCTACGACGGGGTCGGTCAGCGAGACCGCGTGACCTCGCCGAGTTGCCCCTGAGGCAAGGGTGGCACCTCGATCGGGTGGGCGGCGCCGGTCCGCAGTCCGTCGAGGAAGAACGCCAGGCAGCGGCGCCAGGCGTCGGGCGCGGTCTCCATCGACTCCCGGATCACCTGGGACATCGCCCAGCACAGGGTGACGAGGTCCGCCGCCTCGAAATCGGGGCGCAACTGCCCGCTGTCCCGGGCCCGTTGGATGAGCAGCTCCGCGTGCCGGAAACCCCGGTTGCAGGCCTGTTCGACCTCACCCGCCGCCCGGAACCGTTGCGCCACCGCGTCGTTGAGACCCTGGTCCTCGGCCTGGAGTGCGAACAGCCCCTCCAGGTACGCGACGAAACCGTCCCAGGCGTCCGGGGCCGCCAGCGCCGTCTCGGTGAGCTGCTCCAACGCCGCCAGCCGCGCCGGGAAGATCGCCTCCCAGAACGCCTCCCGGCTCGGGAAGTGGTTGTACAGCGTGCCGATGCTGACCCCGGCCCGCCGGGCGATCTCCTCCAGCGGCGCGTCCAGACCGCGCTCACCGAACAACTCCGTTGCGGCGGCGAGCAGTTTGGCGCGGTTGCGCGCGGCGTCGGCCCGCAGGGGTTTGGGAGCGGGCGGGGGATCGGGCTGGTGCATGACGTCATCATACGGAACTTGAGATGGGCCTCAGGTTCCGTGCTACGGTCGGAGAAGTAAGTTGAGGCATGCCTCAACTTAACGCCTCAGGTCAACGCCTCAGGTCAGCCGTGTCCGTGAAACCGCCCCGGAAGGCTCCGTCATGCCCGCAGCGCAGCAGCCCAAGATCGCCGTCGTCCTCGGGGTAGGCCCCGGCCTCGGCATGTCCGTCGCCCACCGCTTCGGCCGCGAGGGGTACACGGTGGCCGTGGTGTCCCGCAGCGACACCCGGCACGCCGACTACGTCGCGTCACTCGCCGCGGCGGGCGTCGAGGCCGTGTCCTACGTCGCCGATGTGCGCGACACCAAGCAGCTCGGCTCGGTACTCGACACCGTCGCCGAGCGGTACGGCCGTATCGACCTCGTCTACTACGGCCCGGGCGCCCTCGACCTCGACGAGAGCCGCCCCAAGTCGATCACCGAGACCGACTCCGCCAACGTCCAGGAGGCGATGAGCTGGATGTATCCCGCCGTCGACGTGGTGGGCAGGGTGCTGCCCGGCATGGTCGAGCGCGGTGGCGGCGCGTTCGTGTTCGCGGGCGGGCTCAGTGCCGTGGTGCCGATGCCCACGCTCGGCGCGCTCGCCGTCTCGTCGGCCGCCCTGCGCAACTACGCCCTGACCCTCAACGCCGGACTGGCAGGCACCGGGGTCTACGCCGGCAACCTGGTCATCGGCGGACTCATCGAGCGGGGTGACATCCACCAGCTGATCACGTCGAACCCCGGGCAGTTCGGGAACGTCGGCGACCGGACCCTCGACCCGGACGAAATCGCCGACGGCGCCTGGGAGTTGGTGGCACGGCGGGACCGGGCGGAGGACACGTTCAGCGTCCTCGGCTAGGAGTCGGCCAGGAGTCGGTTAGGAGTCCGTACGGTCGTCGAGGCGCGGGAAGAGCACCGCGCCCTTCGTCACCGGGGAGCCGGGCGGAAGCGCACCCCACGCGGAGGCGTCCCGGACCCGCTGGTCCCGCAGCGGGCCCAGGGACGTCGAGGCGCCGAGGGAGTCCCACAGACGGTGCGACGTCTCCGGCATGACCGGTTCCAGGAGGATCGCGATCGCGCGGAGGGAGTCCGCGGCCGTGTAGAGGATCGTCGCCAGGCGGGTGCGGGCCTCGGGGGAGTCCGACTTGGCGACCTTCCAGGGTTCCTGGTCGGTCAGATAGCCGTTGACCTGCCGGACGAAGTCGAAGACGGCCAGGATGCCGCCCTGGAAGTCGAGTTGGTCGCCGATACGGTGGTCCGCCTCAGAAGCCGCCCTGAGAAGAGCCGACTTGAGTGAGCGTTCGGCCTCGGTCTCCTCCCCCGGCGCGGGGAGCGTTCCGTCGAAGTACCTGGCCGTCATCGCGGTCACCCGGGAGGCCAAGTTGCCGTAGCCGTTGGCGAGTTCGCTGGTGTAGCGGGCGGTGAAGTCCTCCCAGGAGAACGAACCGTCCTGGCCGAAGGCGATCGCGCGCAGGAAGTACCAGCGGTAGGCGTCGACGCCGAAGTGCGCGGTGAGGGTCTCGGGGCTGATGCCGGTCAGGTTCGACTTGGACATCTTCTCGCCGCCGACCAACAGCCAGCCGTTGGCGGCGATCCGGCCCGGCAGCGGCAGGCCGTTGGCCATGAGCATCGCCGGCCAGATGACGGCATGGAAGCGGAGAATGTCCTTGCCGACCAGGTGGACGTCGGCGGGGAAGGTCGCCTCGAACTTCTCGGGGTTCTCGTTGTAGCCCACGGCGGTCGCGTAGTTGAGAAGCGCGTCGACCCAGACGTAGATGACATGCGAGGTGTCCCAGGGGACCTTGACGCCCCAGTCGAAGGTCGAGCGGGAGATCGACAGGTCCTGGAGGCCCTGGCGGACGAAGTTCACGACCTCGTTGCGGGCCGAGGCGGGCTGGATGAAGTCGGGGTGGGCGTCGTAGTGGGCGAGGAGACGGTCGCCGTACTCGCTCAGCTTGAAGAAGTAGTTCTCCTCCTTGAGGAGTTCCACCGGGCGTCGGTGGATGGCGCACAGCGGGGTCCCGCTGCCGTCCTCCGCCTCGATCAGCTCGCCCGGGAGTTTGTACTCCTCGCAGTACACGCAGTACGGGCCCTCGTAACCGCCCTTGTAGATCTCGCCCTTGTCGTACAGGTCCTGCACGAACTCCTGGACGCGGTCGGTGTGGCGGCGCTCGGTGGTGCGGATGAAGTCGTCGTGGGAGATGGCGAGATGGGCCCAGAGGGGTTTCCAGGACTCCTCGACCAGGCGGTCCGCCCACTCCTGCGGGGGCACGCCGTTCGCCTCCGCCGTGCGCAGGATCTTCTGGCCGTGCTCGTCCGTGCCGGTGAGGAACCAGACGTCCTCACCGCGCCGGCGGTGCCAGCGGGCGAGGACGTCGGCGGCGACGGTGGTGTAGGCGTGGCCCAGGTGGGGGGCGTCGTTGACGTAGTAGATGGGGGTGGTGACGTAGTAGTACGTCATCGGGTCATCTCCGGTCTGCGCGGCGGCGCCCCTTTTGCCATCGGGTCAGGCCTGGTCTCCGCCGAAGCGCTCCTTGTACGTCTCCAGGTCCTCGTCCGTGAGCTTCGCGAAGAGGACCGGGGGGACGGTGAAGGGGGTGCCGGCGGGGACGGCGGTCAGCGACTTCGCCTCGGCTGCGGAGATCCAGGTCGCCGTGTCGTCCTTCAATGCGAACGCCTGGCGCATCGCCGCCGAGGAGGACGGGATGAAGGGTTCCGAGACCACCGCGTAGAGGTGGATCAGGTTCATCGCGGTGCGCAGGGTGAGGGCCGCGGCCTCCGGGTCGGTCTTGATCTCCAGCCAGGGGGCCTTCTCCTCCAGGTAGGAGTTGCCCGCCGACCACAGGGCGCGCAGCGCCGCCGCGGCCTTGCGGAACTGGAGGGACTCCATCTGGGTCTCGTACTCGGCGAGGAGTCCCGCGATCTCCTCGCCCAGCTTCGTCTCCGGGGCGCCCGCCGCCTTGCCTGCCGGGACCTCGTCGCCGAAGCGCTTCTTCGAGAAGGAGAGGACGCGGTTGACGAAGTTGCCCAGGGTGTCGGCCAGGTCCTTGTTCACCGTGGCGGTGAAGTGCTCCCAGGTGAAGGACGAGTCGTCCGACTCGGGGGCGTTGGCGATCAGGAAGTAGCGCCAGTAGTCCGCCGGGAGGATGTCCAGGGCCTGGTCGGTGAAGACGCCGCGCTTCTGGGACGTGGAGAACTTACCGCCGTAGTACGTCAGCCAGTTGAAGGCCTTGACGTAGTCGACCTTCTTCCAGGGCTCGCGGATGCCGAGTTGTGTGGCCGGGAACATCACCGTGTGGAACGGGACGTTGTCCTTCGCCATGAACTCCGTGTAGCGGACCGGGTTTTCGCCGAGGTCCGACTCGTACCACCAGGACTTCCAGTCCCTGTTCTCCGGGTCCGCGTCCGACCATTCCTTTGTCGCGCCGATGTACTCGATCGGGGCGTCGAACCAGACGTAGAAGACCTTGCCCTCCGCGGCCAGCTCCGGCCAGGTGTCGGCGGGGACCGGGATGCCCCAGTCCAGGTCGCGGGTGATCGCGCGATCGTGCAGGCCCTCGGTCAGCCACTTGCGGGCGATGGAGGAGGCGAGCTGCGGCCACTCCTCCTCGTGGGCGGCGACCCACTCCTCGACCTCGTGCTGGAGCTTCGACTGGAGGAGGAAGAGGTGCTTGGTCTCCCTGACCTCCAGGTCCGTGGATCCCGAGATCGCCGAGCGCGGGTTGATGAGGTCCGTGGGGTCCAGGACTCGGGTGCAGTTCTCGCACTGGTCGCCGCGGGCCTTGTCGTAGCCGCAGTGGGGGCAGGTGCCCTCGACGTAGCGGTCCGGGAGGAAGCGGCCGTCGGTGGGCGAGTACACCTGGCGGATGGCGCGCTCTTCGATGAAGCCGTTCTCGTTCAGGCGGCGGGCGAAGTGCTGGGTGATCTCCCTGTTCTGGGGGGAGGAGCTGCGGCCGAAGTAGTCGAAGGCGAGCGCGAAGCCGTCGTAGACCGCCTTCTGCGCGTCGTGCGCCTGGGCGCAGAACTCCGCTACGGGGAGGCCCTGCTCCTTCGCGGCCAGCTCGGCCGGGGTGCCGTGTTCGTCCGTCGCGCAGATGTAGAGGACGTCGTGGCCGCGCTGGCGGAGGTAGCGGGAGTACACGTCCGCCGGGAGCATGGACCCCACCATGTTGCCCAGGTGCTTGATTCCGTTGATGTACGGAAGGGCGCTGGTGATGAGGTGTCGAGCCATCGGGGGGCTGCTCCCAGGTCGGTCTGGCTGGTGCGTTCCGGGTCTTGCGAACGCGTCTTGCGAACCTTGAAATCGTAGCCGACACGGGTGTGCCGCCCGCCTCCCGTTTTACGGGGTGGAAGCGGGCGGCACATGGTCCTGCGGGTACTGCTCCGTGGCTACTGCTCTGTGGTTACGGGCGCCAGTCGATCAGTACGCCGTCGTAGAGCTCCGCGTCCGTGAGCTCCAAGGGGGTCGGGCCTGCGTGGAAGAAGGCCGTGTTGTCGGTCTTCAGCTTGCGGAGGTAGTCGAAGGCCTTGTTCTCGTGGTCGCCGAACGCGACGAACGAGAAGAACACGGAGGCGTGGGACTTCGCGGCGTCCGTGAGGGACTGGGTGGCCGGGGTCTTCGCGTCCGGGGCGCCGTCCGTCTGGAAGACGACGAGGGCGGGGGTGCCGGGGGTGGCGTTCTTGTCGTAGTGCGTGAGTACGGCTTCTACGGCGGCGTGGTAGCTGGTGCGGCCCATGCGGCCGAGGCCGGCGTGGGCCTCGTCGACGGCGTTCTCGGGGGAGGTGTTGGTGAGGTCGGTGGTGCCGTCGACCTCCGTGGAGAAGAAGACGACGTGGACGGTGGGGGTGGGGTCGGGGTCCAGGTGGGTCGCGAGGGCGAGGGTCTGGTCGGCGAGGGCTTGAGCGGAGCCGTCCTTGTAGTACGGGCGCATGCTCGCGGAGCGGTCGAGGACGAGGTAGAGCTTCGCTCGGGTACCGGTGAGGTTGGCCTTGGCGAGAGCGAGCGCGGCGGAACCGGTCCCTACGGCCTCGGCTACGCCCTCGGCCCCGATGGTTTCCCCACCCGCACCGCCCGTGATGCTTTCGTCGTCGGGTGCGGGTGGCCCCTGTGGGGCGTCCTCGCCGTCGGCGGCTGCGGCTGCGGCTGCGGCCACGGTTGTGGCTGTGCCTGCGGCTGAGCCTGTGGTGGCTGCCGCTGCGGCTGCGAGTACAGGTTCGGGAGTGGGCTCGGGGGCGGTGGCTTGTTCGGCCACCGGCTCAGCCGCCTCGGGAGCCGACGGCTCCGCTGCCTCGGCAGTCACTGGCTGCGGCTCGGGGGTGACCTCGGCGACCGGCTCCACCTCGGGCTCGATCTCCGCGACGGGCTCAGCCTCCGCCTCCGGCGTCACCTCGGCCTCAGGCTCAGCGACCGGCTTGGCGTCAGCCTCCGGCGTTACGTCAGCCGTAGGCGCGACTTCCGCCTCTGCCTCGGCAACAGGCTCGGCTTCCGCGACCGGCTCCGCCTCGGCCTCCGGCGTCACCTCGGCCGCAGGCTCAGGCTCTGCCTCCGTCTTCGCCTCAACAACCGTCTTCGCCTCAACAACCGGCTCCGCCTCGACGACCGGCTCAGCAACAGCCTCAGTCGTCGGTTCAACGGCGGCCTTGGTCACCGGCTCGGCAACAGCCTCAGTAGTCGGCTCGACGGCGGCCTCGGTCACCGGCTCAGCAGTCACCTCGGCGGCAGCCACCGGCGCCGGCTCCCGCTCGGCCGCAGCCCCCGTGCTCTCCGCCCCCTCCACCGACGTCGCCGGCTTCGGGACCGTCACGTTGTCGAAGGCCAACGCCACGAGATCGTGCTCGTCGTCCTCCAGGGTGGAGGACGGGCGGGGCTCCGGGACCGTGGCCGTTGCCGAGGGTGACGGCTTCGGGGTCGAGGTGAGGTCGGGTTCTGTGGAGGGGGACGGGACCTTCGCGTCCGGTTCCACCGTCACTGCCGTGGTCGGCTGCTCTTGCGAAGGAGTGCGTTCCGCACTCTCTGTCTCGGCGGCACGCTCCTTGCGTGACCTGCCGAACGCATTCCGCAGGAGAGTGAGAATGCCCATGTGCGCAACCCTTCGCGTGAGTTGAAGCCGTCAATCCCTGGCCAGGACGGACACGTAAGGTTAGCGGCCTCGGACGGCGATCTTAGGCATGGGCAAGGCGCATGAGACGCGTCTCGTCAACACCCCCTGTTTCAGCCACCACTTCGCTCACCCGTTCACCTGCCCGTTCGTGGCGGACGCCACGATGTGATCTCAGTGCGGTGACGCGATCGCCCGGGCCGCCGCCACCTCCTGCCGCAGCGGCTCCAGCACACTCTCCGCCGGGCCCGTGAGATCCGTACGGACCTCGACCAGCACCTCCGACTCGCGTACGCCCTTCGACAACTCCCGCAGTTGGAGTGCCACTTGGGTCACCTCGGCCGGTGATGGTGAGGGCGCTCCGTGTTTCACGCGTACCCTCGCCGCCGTCGTCGCGTCGACGATGCGTTCCACGGCCACGACGAGCGGGAGCCAGCCGGCGGCGAGGCGGCCGGTGGGCGGGGGTTCGGTGAGGGCGCGCTGGAACTCCGTACGGATGACGGACAGGTCGCGGTAGAGGCGGCGGCGCATCCGGGCGCGGGCGGCCGGGTCGACCTCCGCACCGGCAGTGACAGTGCCGGCCTCCGACTTTCCGAACGCCGACTCCACATACGTAGCCGTGTCCGCCACCGCCTCCGCCAACCGGTCCCCCACCCTCGTGTGCCAGCTCTCCGGCCAGAGGAGATAACCGGCCACCAGCGCGATCCCGCAGCCGATCAGCGAGTCCACCAGGCGCGGGAGCAGCAGTGCCGTGCCCTGGTGGTTCAGGACGTCGGAGAGGAGCAGGATCACCGGGGTGATCGCCATGGTCTGGTAGCCGTAGCCGCGGGGGGTGAGGGCCGGGATCAGGGGGGCCAGGAGGAGCAGGACCAGGACGTCCCACCAGCCCCTCGGGACCGCCGACAGCACCGCCGCCGCGATCACCAGCCCCGCCACCGTGCCCAGCGCGCGCAGCAGTGCCCGGGAGAAGACCGAGCCGAAGTCGGGCTTCAGGACGAAGGTGATCGTCAGCGCGACCCAGTACGAGCGCGCCACCGGGACCGTCGAGACCAGGATCTGCGCCAGGCCGATGCAGACCGCCAGGCGTAGGCCGTAGCGCCAGGAGCCGGAGGAGAGGAGGACGTTGCGCGCCGCTCTCGCCGCCCTGATGCGGAGTGCCGCCGGGCGGCCCAGGCGGTCGTCGATGCCCCTCGGGTCCACGTCCGGGGCCGTGACCACCTCCGCCGCGTGGCGCAGGGCGTGGTCGATCGCGCGGGTCGTCTCGCCGGTGGGGGCGGGGAGGGCGAGGCCTATCGGGCCGGTGTAGCCGGTTTCCACGGCCTGGGCGAGGTGGCGGACCGTCTCGCGGATCTGGGGCGGTAGCGGTTGGCCTGACTGGTGGACGGCCGGGGCTGCCTCCACCACCGGGGTGATCGCGTTCAACTGGGCCAGCAGGCGGGTGAGTTCGGGGCTGCGGCCGTGGTGGCGGGCTCGGCGGGCCAGGACCAGGTCGTACGACTGGTTCAGGGACTGGGTGACTGCCTGGCGGGCCGCGTCGTAGGCCGCAGTCGGGTCGTCGCCGCAGGTCGCGAGGAGGTCGGCGACGGTGCGGTAGGTCTTCGCGACCGCCGATCGTTCCGGGATTCCGGAGCGCAACGGCCAGGCGAGGAGGGCTAGGAGGAGGACCAGGAGGCCGCCGCCCGACATCAGCAGGGGGGCCAGCCACCATGCGCCGGGGAGTGGGAGTCCCGCGCCGATCACCGAGTTGAGGAGCAGCAGCAGGCCCGATACGGAGGCCACCGCGCCGATCGTCGAGATCATCCCGGAGACCAGCGCGATGCCGGTGAGCGTGGCGACGGCGTACCAGCCGTGGCCGTAGACCGCCGCGCCGAGCGTGACACCGACGGCGCCGAAGAACTGGGGGATCGCGATGTTCAGGATCCGCATGCGGTAGGCGTCGGCGGTGTCGCCGATGACGCCGGAGAGGGCGCCCATGGAGGCGAGGGCGCCGTAGGCCGTGTGCCCGGTGGCCAGGCCGATGGCGAGGGGGAGGGCCATCGCCACGGCGGCGCGGGCGATGGCCGGGCGGTTGAGGGGGGCCTGCTGGGGTTGGAGGTTCCTCACCAGCCAGTCGGGGGGTGTGAGGCCGATGGGGAACTCGCGGGACATGCGCCCATTATGGGCAGCTCCCTGCTTATTCGTGCTGGTGGAGCGTGACGTCGACCAGTAGCGCGCGGTGGTCGGTGTCGGCCAGGTCGAGGAAGCGGGCGCTGTTCGCGGTGAAGTCCGGGGAGAGGAGGACGTGGTCGATCTGGGTGCCGAAGGTGGGGGCGAACCGCTCCGGCCAGCTGGGGGTGCGGGGGTGACCGGCCATGCGGGCGCCGTCGCGCAGGCCCGTGTCCAGGATGCGGCGGAAGGCCGCGTGGTCCTGGGAGGAGTTGAAGTCTCCGGCCAGGATCGTGGGGGTGGTCGAATCCGCGGCGGCGAAGGTTCGGAGCCTGCCCAGTTCGCGGCGCCAGAGACCGACCTGGTTCGGCAACGGGGGCATGGGGTGCGCCAGTTGGAGCCGTACGGCGTGGCCGTCCACGTCGGCCACCGTGCCCGGCATGCCCATCGTGCCCGTGACGCCCTTCGTGCCCTTGAGCGGGAAGCGGCTCAGGATGACCGACCCGTGCGAACCGGCCGCCGCCACCGCCTGCCGGTACGGGAACTCGGTGCCGAAGTCCCGTCGCAGCGTGGCCTGGCAGGTGTACTCGCACTCCTCCACGAACACCACGTCCGGCCGCTCCCGCCGGATCACCGGCACCAGGGAGCCCGTCCCCCGCCCGAACTCCACGTTCGAGGTCAGCACGCGGAACTCGGCGATCACCGGGCCGCTCGGGTCCCCGCTCTTCCCGTACGGCTCGATGAACCACGCCAGCAGGCCCAGCAGCGCGACGCCCCACACCAGGCCCAGCCGCCAGCGGGTGGCGAGGGAGAGGAGCAGTCCGATGCCGGTCGGGGCCAGCAACCAGGGGAAGAACGCGAGGAGTTGGGGGACGGGAGTGATGGCGTCCGTGTCCGCCGTGCGGCAGCCTACGACCACGCTCACCGCGGTGAAGAGGAGCCCCGCGCACCATCGCCAGAAACGGCGCGCGCGGTGGCGCTCGGGTACGAAGTCGGCGGCGGTCCACTCGGTGGTCGCGGTGCCCAAGGGGTTACCTTCCGCCGGTGGACGCAGATGCCCGAATCATCCCACGTGTGCCAGGAACTCCCCCAGGATCTCGTTGAACTCCTCGGGGCGTTCGAGGTTCGGCAGATGGGCCGCGCCCTTGATCACGTGGAGCGTGGAGTCGGGGAGCGCCGCGTGCATCGCCTCCGCGTCGGAGACCGGGGTGTAGGTGTCGTCGGCGCCCACGACCACCAGGGCCGGGACCGTCACCCGGGTCAACACGTCGCGGTGATCGGGGCGTTGGGCACGGGCGCGCAGGGCCGCCGCCGCGCCCTCGGGGCGCGTGTCCGTCATCATGCGGTGGACGTGCGCCTTGACCCGAGGGTCCGCGTACGGCGCCACCATCCGCTCCAGGACCTCGTCGGCGTAGCCGCGCATGCCCTCCCGCAGGAGGCGGTCGGCCGTCGTGTTCCGGGTGCGGGCGGCCTCCGGAGTGTCCGCCGCCGGGAAGGTGTCGGCGAGGACCAGACCCCGGACGCGGTCGGGGAACCGGGCGTAGCAGTCCATCGCGATCTGGCCGCCCATCGACAGCCCGGCCAGCACGAACGTCTCCACCCGCTCCTTGTCCAGCAGGGCCTCGATGTCGGTGGCGAAGTCCGAGAAGCCGGTGACACCGGGGGTCGAGGGGGAGCCGCCGTAGCCGCGCAGGTCGGGGGCGAGGACCCGGCGGGCGGGGGAGAACGCCTCGATCTGCGGGGTCCACATCGTGTGGTCGAAGGGGTGGCCGTGGATCAGAACAAGAGGGGCAAGGGGTGTATTGGAGGGCGTATCGGGTGGCATGTCTTCGACCCTAGATCCGCTCAACTCCTCGGTGCAATAAGATCTTTGCCCTCGGTGCAATGTGAGGAGGGAGAGGGTGAATGGGCGACTATCTGCGCATCGCCGACCGTGTCGCGGGCGACATCGCCTCCGGACGGCTCCGGCCTGGTCAACAGCTGCCCCCACAGCGGGTGTTCGCCCGGCAGCGCGGGATCGCCGGGTCGACCGCCGGGCGGGTCTACGCCGAACTCGTGCGCCGGGGGCTGGTGGTGGGGGAGGTCGGGCGCGGGACCTTCGTGCGGGCCGCGGCGGCGGGGCCGTACGGGCAGGCGATCGTCGAGGCGGCGACCTCGGCGCCGGTGAACCTGGAGCTCAACTACCCTTCCGCGCCGGGTCAGTCGGAGTTGCTGGCCCCGGCTCTCGCGCCGCTGCTCCGTCCCGATGTGCTGGCCGAGGCGCTGCGGCCGGCCCCGGCGACGGGTACGGCGGTCGCTCGGGAAGCGGTGGCCGAGCTGCTGGCCACGCCCGCCTGGCGACCCGACCCCGATCGCGTCCTCTTCAGCGGCAATGCCCGGCAGGCCATCGCCGCGACCCTCGCCTCCCTCGTCCGGCCGGGCGGGCGGGTCGGGGTCGAGCCGTTGACGTATCCGCTGGTCAGGGAGATCGCGGGGCGGCTCGGGGTGACGCTGGTCGCGTTGGCGGCGGACGGGGGCGGGCTGCGTCCGGAGTCGGTGCGGGCCGCGCATCGCACCGCTCCCCTCTCCGCGCTCTATCTCCAGCCGACGCTCCACAATCCGACCTCCGTGACGACGAGTGAGGCGCGGAAGCGGGAAATCGCCGATGTGGTGCGGGAGTTGGGGCTGCCCGTCGTCGAGGACCGGATCTGGTCCTTCCTTCATCCGGACTCCCCCGCGCCGCTCGCCGCCTATGCGCCCGGTCTCGTGCATGTCGTCGACGGGCTGTCGAAGCGGGTCGCGCCGGGGCTCACCGTCGGGTTTCTCGTCGTGCCGGAGGGGCGGGTCGAGGCCGTGGGGGCTGCCGTCCGGTCGGGTGGGTGGAGTGCGGGGCGGTTCGCGTTGGAGGCCGGGGTGCGGTGGATGGGGGACGGGACCGTGGGGCGGCTGGTCGCCGCCAAGCGGGCGGACGCGGCGGCCCGACAGCGGCTGGTGGGCGAGGAGTTGGGCGGGTTGTCCGTACGGGCCGATCCGCTCACCTATTACGCCTGGTGGGAGTTGCCCGCGCCGTGGCGGGCCGACACCTTCACGGCCGCCGCGGCGACGCACGGGATCGCCGTCACGCCGGGAACCGCCTTCAGCGTCGATCCGAAGGTGACCCCGGACGCGGTCAGACTTGGGCTCGCGTCGGCTGCTGTGCCCGATCTGCGGCGGGCGTTGCGGACGCTCGCCTCTCTCGCAGGAGGCGTAGGAGCAGGAACTCCCGTACGGGGCGGGCGTATCGGGTGAGCCAGGCCAGCGCGGCCACGGTGAGGCCCACGCCCAGCAGGAGCCAGGCGACCTTGCGCAGGGTCGCGGTCAGGGCGTCGTAGATCGCGCCGCCCGCCGCGCCGGAGAACTCGGCCGGCAGGTCGGCGACGGTGAAGTGGCGGCCGATCGCGAGCGCGAGGCCGAGCAGTGCGCCGCCGAGGGCCGTGCCGAGCGCGGTCGCGGTGATCGCGCGGCGGCGGCGCACGGCGACGGCGATACCGGTGACGGCGAAGACGGCGGCGGCCACGGGAAGCCAGAAACCGGCGACCTCGAGCACGTGGAACTCCCTCCGGAGCGGGCCCAGTTCACCGGCCGGGAGAAGCTCGACCCGGGTGTGCTGGACGGGGATGTTGTTCGCCAACGAGACGTTCTCGTGGGCGAGTTGGTGTTTGACGCTGGCGGTGACGGGGGCGAGGTCGACGGTGACCGTGCCGGGCTGTCCCTCGTCCTGGAGGGCGTGCAGGACGGCTTCGTGGGTGACCCGGTTGCCCTCGTCCCAGGCCACGCGGAAGGCCTCGGTCTTGGTGAACGAGCGGACCGCGTCGTGTACGAACGGCGCCATCACGCCCTGCGTCGCGCTCATCCGGACCCCGCCGACCCTGGCCCCGCCGATCTGGACCCCGCCCACCTGGATCTCGCGCAGGATGCCCGCGCCGACGGTGTCCGCGATCACGTTCCGTACGTCCGGGTTCGCGGCGAGGGGCGCCATCGTCGTGACGTAGCGGCCGGAGTCGGTCAGGCCGTACGCCGCCCAGGCCGCCAGCGCGCCGAAGGGCGTGAGGAAGCAGGAGAGGGCGACGAGTACGGCCGACAGGGCGCTCCGGAGACGTGGGGGCACCTCCTCAGGACACGGCCGGGGGGCGTCGTATGCGAGCGGGTCGAGGTTTTTTGACTGCATATGGGTCAAATGTCAAACCGGATGGGTGGGGGTGGTCCCGGAACCCTTGGCGGAACCGGGGAGTCCGCTCTCCGGTGGAGGCTTCACCCGAACGGGTGTTTCCTGGAGCTGGGGAGAAGGAGGCCGAACATGCGCACCACTCCGGCCCTGCGGACTCTGGCCGCGGCCCTGTTCACCGGTGGCACCCTCGCTGTCGCGGCGGCGGGCACCACGGCGGTGGCAGCACCGTCAGCACCGGCCGCACCGTCTACGTACGCCGAAGGACATGGCGGTGGCGGCGGTGGCGGCAGTCCGATCTGGGGCACCATCGTGTCCCGCACGGATCTGAACGTGCGGGAGTCGCCCACCACCCGTTCCCCTGTCGTCGACTCGCTCTCACCGGGCAGTCAGGACCGCGTCCAATGCGTGGTCAGGGGACAGAGCGTCAACGGAAATCCCGACTGGTACTGGCTCGTCGGCGCGCAGGCCTGGGCCAGCGCCGCGTTCGTCGACACCGGCGGCCAGGGTGTGCCGTCCTGCTCGGACCCGTGTCCGGGGTGGCGCGACGGCGGCGGCAACAACTCGGGCAACTCCAACTGGAACAACGACCCGAACTGGAACGACAACAACTCCTCGTGGAGCACCTCGGCCTCCGGGTCGTGGAGCGCCTCGGGCTCGTGGAGCTGGAGCTCCTCCGGTTCGTCGAGCGGCGGCGGCATCTGGAACTGGGCGCCGTAGAAGAACAGGGCACAAGGAATGGGCCTCGGCACCAACTCGGTGCCGGGGCCCACGTGTTGCTGTCTGTGTCGGGTCAGCGGATGCGGTTGCCCTCTCCGTCCTCGCGTGTGTAGTAGCGGTAGAAGAAGACGAGGAAGACGGCCGCCGTGGTCGCGAGACCGAGGGCCGCGGAGCGCAGCACGCTCTCGCCGGTCTGGCTGTAGAGGAAGCCGAGTGCCGCGCCCGCGAAGCCGGACTTGACCAGCGAGTGCAGTTCGCGCTTCAGCAGCGGAGCGAATCGCGCCACCGCCAGGCACAGCACGATGAACGCGAGCGCCGTGACGAAGCCGAACAGGAGGTTCCAGCCGGTGATGGGGCCGCCGCCGCGACGGTTGGCCGCCGCCCAGTAGCCGTAGACGAGTCCCAGGACGACCGGGATGCCGACCTTCGCCACGCGGTGGACGCGGGCGTCGAAGATGTCGGGCAGATTGCTGGTGAATCCGCCCCGGCCGGTGGTGTTGCCCGGGCCGGCCATTCCGCCGGGCGTGGGTGCCGCTTGAGCCATGAGAGCACTCCTCTCTCTCCCCGTACTACCAATGCACACCCCGGCGGAGGCGGTGGCAAGTCGGCGTGCGGCCCGGGTTGCCCCGTGTTTCGCTGGGGCGCATGAAGCTCGTACTCTTCGGCGCCACCGGCATGGTCGGCAGCCGGATCGCGACGGAGGCGTCGGCCCGCGGCCACCAGGTCCTGGCGGTCAGCCGCTCCGGCCAGTCGCCGGTTCCCGGGGTCACCGCCACGGCGGCCGACGCGACGGACCCGGAGAAGGTGGCCCAGCTGGCGCGCGGCGCCGACGCGGTGGCCTCGGCGTGCGTACCGCCGCGCGACGGCAGCGATCCGCGCGGACCGTTCCTCGCCCTGAACGAGGCGCTCGTGGCGGGTGTCCGTGCGGCCGGTGTCGGGCGGCTGCTGGTCGTGGGCGGCGCCGGCGGTCTGGAGGTCGCCCCCGGGCAGGCCCTCAGCGACCAGCCCGGCTTCCCCGAGGCCTACCTCCCGGAAGCCCGCGCCCACCGCGACGTCCTCGCCTACTACCGCACCCTCGACCTCCTCGACTGGACCTACGTCTCCCCCGCCGCCGAGATCGCCCCCGGCACCCGTACCGGCCGCTTCCGCGTGGGCGGGGACCAGTTCATGACCGATGACCAGGGCCGCAGCTTCATCAGCGCCGAGGACTACGCGGTCGCCTTCGTCGACGAACTGGAGCAGCACGGCCACCCGCGCGGCCGGATGTCGGTCGCGTACTGATGTCCGGCGCATACTGACGTTCGTGAGCGGCCGCGGACACAGACCGGTGCGCCACGGCGATCTCGGGCGCTCCCCGCTCGGCGACGGGCTGCCCCGCGCCGGGGACCCCGACGCGATCCGCCGTCAGCACCTGCTGCGGGTGCGCGGGCGCAGCGTCGCCTGGATACCGCCGCTGCTGGTGCTCGTCACGATCCTGCTCGTCGACTGGTACACCGGCGGTGAGTTCCGGACCGTCTCGTGGATCGTGCTCGTGCCCGGTATCGCCGCGGCGATCTGCGGGGTGCGCGGCACGGCCGTGTTCGCGGTGCTGGGCCTGGCCACCTACGTCCTCGCCGACCACGCCTGGCCGCGCCAGTACCAGACCGGGCTGCCCGACTTCATCCTCGTCGGCGTCGGCGGCGCGCTCGCCGTGCTGGCCTGCGCGGTCCGGGTGCGCGGCGAGCGCCGCATGCTGCACATGCGGGACGTCGCCGAGACCACCCGGCGCACGCTGCTGCGCCCGCTGCCGCCGGGCTGGGGCGGCCTCGACCACGCGGCCGTCTACCTTGCCGCGGACGCCGTGGCCCGCGTC
>Ga0307515_10001229_pt1 | contig 58563 bp, 75 predicted proteins | sample 17_EM_MG_FD_194513 | JGI IMG/M metagenome (GOLD analysis project Ga0307515, IMG submission 194513) | Populus trichocarpa ectomycorrhiza microbial communities from riparian zone in the Pacific Northwest, United States - 17_EM | ecosystem: Host-associated > Plants > Roots > Unclassified | place...
CCAGTCGGTCTTGTTATTTCGTCCAGGATCTGCGCCGCCGGCTCTGACAATTTCCTCGCGCCGTAAGTTGTCTGCCCAGATTCCACGAGAGATACGTTTACTGTCTTCCACAGAAGGAGCGATCAGAACAGTTGCATAACCGTCGTGGTGGCGGTGGAAATGGAGTGAAACTGTAAACATTCCATCAGACAGAAGCTGTGTATAAGGGAATAAGACGTACAGCAAACGGTATTGGATGGATGATCCAGTCTCCAATCTTTACGATATTTTTGTGGTATTATGTTCAAGGACCTGAAGTGCTGCTCCTGGTGGAAGCGAACAGGTTATAACTGTGCGTTATCAAGAGGTAGATATGCGCTAACCAATAATTTCTTTTCGTCACTATCGACCTTGTGGGCTCGGATTGCGGGGATCATGTGTGCATACTCGTGAGTGATATCGACCACCCCTGTAATCAGATCTCCTTCTTCAAGCCTAATGGCACGCTTGATGGATTTGGGCGAGGCGTGGATGGAGGCATTTCCTGACTCAATACTGCCTTTCAGCTGGGACACTTCTGGCACAGTATCACCGATTCCAGGAAGGTGCGCAAATCCAGCCTGCGAAAGATGCCCATCCTTGAATTTTGACATGAGACCTGACTGGGGAGGTGGGAGGTGTTGGGAGGGTGATACGACCTCAGGTGGTTGGTACCGGGTCTTATACCAGTCTCAGCCGACAACTCAACTTCCTTGTTCGTTCGTCACACTTCCCGAGAAGCCTTGAACACATCCTGACCCGGCCGCCATCTCTGTGGAACCCGGTCACCTGACCTGCTCCGGCAAATAGCCGCACCCCATCAATCAGACTTTGACTTTTTAATTTACTGGGGCCGATCCCCAATAAAAATTCCGACGGCTGGGATCGACCAGTAGTAATCCTGGTTGATGATCGATGATCGATGAACATCAAACTCTAGGCTGGATCCAGCCCCGAATTCAGAGGTGGGAAAGACACAGTTCAGAAGGGGAGGGCACCACCTGGGGGGGAGGACGCCTCTGAATTGGAGTTGAGTACTGAGTACTAGGGACCGCTCTTGGGTGAGGTCAAAAAATACTTGAGTTCGAGCTCCTGGCCTCCGTACCGTTTGCACCGAATCGTGTACAAAATCCAAAACAGGTACAATACGCTCTGGCCCAGACCATGCTCATACTTCGAGTGGAACGTGCATCTTGTGGATCTAATTAATTAGTTGCGGCGACGGACCCCGTGGTAACTGTTTCGCGTCGGAACCAAATTCGGCGGAGGGTTGCCGGTCCCCAATCAATGTCTCTACATGTCGTATACTAAAGTCGAGATGATCCCAAGCCGTTGGAGCGGACGAAACGTGGACCGGTGAGCGCGCGTTGTGGTTCGACAGACAGGTGCACAGGTATCCAGGGGTGGTGAATCCAGACGAGGGAAAATTGTCAGCCTACGACATCTCTCAACTGCAGTATATAAAAAAGGGAAAGAATGAGAAAAACAGTTGACACCCAGGTGGAAACGAGGTGGGAACGGGAGACAAGCGACGTGGGACGACTTACAGAAGTTAAGCAGGAAAGGTTTCGTCGTAAAATTTTCAAACGGATTCTTGTGCAGCGCTCCCTCTCGAGGGCCTCGGTGTCGTGTGTGAGGTAGAATTGGAGGGCAACGCGCCGTACGAGGGCTCAGATGAAAACTTTAACAAGGAAGCGCATTGCACACAATAAAGCGGAGTGAGCACCGCGGACACGGCATACACGAAAACGAAGACAAACGCACCTCCCCCGGTTCAGAAATGCAACACTGAGGTTGTTGACAGCCTACTAAGTTGGAACAGAGAACATGCAAACGGAGATCAGTGAAGAGAAAAAGGAGAGTTTGCTATGTAAGCAAGAACGGAAGCAAAACGAAACGAGATCCGCGGAGTAGAGAAGAAGACCTTTGCGAAGAAATCGGTAAGTCTAGATTTCTCCATTCCCCGGTATGAAACCTAACAAACATTTCACGGACGCCTCCGAAGGCCGATCCAATACAAACGATCGTGGACCTAATGCCAAGGGAATTTGTCCGCCCAGTCACACCCGATGAGACTACCGAGAGCGAACGTGCGTATGCAATGTCACAGCCCCCGTTCGCAGGATGGTGGTGGTCTTGGACAGACACCCCCATGCGAAACGGAACGTAGTCACACACTCCCCGGATCGAGACACGACGAGGGTGTAGTAATGAAGCGAAGATCAAGGCCCGAAATAACCCAGGACAAAGAGAAAGAGTCGGAGGAAACAGGGCAAGAATTGGGACGAGTAACATACCACGAAGTCATCTGGATTGGTGGCCACAACTTCTCCCAGGATCCCCTCCGCCCTGACCCAATCTCCCTACGCAGATGCCATAAGCACACATATTCACAAGATCCTTGTACCCTCACGCGATATTTCCCACACGCCCCCCGGAACCTCGGCTCTGGTATCCACTCACCAGACACTCGAGATCCAACCCGACTGAGGTTTGGTGACGTGTTCGGAGACGCGACCGCAGACGCAAACGGCGTGGCGGCGCCCGCGATAAACCTTGATACCAGGTTGAATTCTGTCAGTGCCTGGTCGAGGAATTCGGCTTGGAGGTCCTCCCACCGCCGAACGCAGTTCGGGCGAGCCTGATGGAGTGCAGAGCGGGGCCAGGAGACGTATTGCAGCTGTGAACTCCTGATGTTCAGTGGGGGCAATCCATCGCGATGATGGACGCAATCTTACAGTCAGAAACATAAACAGCGGTGAGAAGAAAACGGACACCTTCATTGTACTAAGTCGGCGGTCCGGGCGCTACACGTTTGATCGGTTTCGGCCGATCAAGATGTGCATATGTAAGCGTCGCGGGGGTTCGACGACGAACGAGTTCTCGAGAGGCTTAAGAAAGAAAGGTAACCGTGCTCTGTTAAGAGTTGGTTATAGCCACAGTATTACAGGCGGCAGAGACCAGATCAGTTGTTCGGGAGCCAGTTCTGAAAGGGCCCGACGGTTGCTAAATGGGATATGACTGCGCCGTGTGTCACATATATCTCGTTCACCATGGTGTATAGTACATACTGAGAAGTTTTCAAGTATCTCGAGTCACTGCTGGAGAGAACACCGGACCTTTATTTGCATGAGCTCCGGAAGGATCTTGTCTTAAACCGCGGCGTGTATGTCTCGCTCAGCACAATCTCAAGGACGCTCCAAAAAAGGGGCCTCACGCGCAAGTTGACAATCCCTGCGAGAGAACAAAATGAACAGTTGAGGGGAGAATACTAACCTAGCACGGATTCAGCAATACCACCCGCGTCAGCTGGTGTTTGTTGACGAGTCAAGTTGCGATCGCCGCACCAGTCGATGCGCTTATGGGTGGGCACCGCTGGGAACTAGGTCAAGGCGGAATTTTTTGTGAGGGGTGCACGGTGAGCACGGAACTGGCACGTCACTGAACGTCAATTCTCACACACTCGCCATACAGGTATTCGATGCTTGAAGCGTCAAAGAAACCGTCGAGCAGCCGTTGCCGGACAGTGCCGCCATGCCCGGTTTGACACTGACTCGAATGCCATCGGCCACAATTGGGATCGAACGACTCGATCAGTCCCAGAGATCCAACTCCAAGTCGAAAGATATGCCGGCCTCTCGAGACTGGCTGAGAACACCGTACTATTGTCCTGTAAGGTAAGTCTTCAGCTTCAACGTTCAATACTCGATGTTTGGGTGTGGGATGCTACTGGGACCACACCGATGTCATATGTACATGCACTGCGAGGCCGGGGTGGCGCCTCGCGATGGCGGCCGAGGTGCTGCAGGAGGTGTGGAGCGAATGCAGATGGCAACCCGCCACCGATTTCGAAAACCGGTTCGGTGTGTGGTGCGTCACGCCGGGGTGCCGAGCCCCAATACCATCAAAACATAAACAAAAAATTGGGGCTCTGTATTCTGTAGGAAACGGTCTATCGAAGTGAAACCCGCTGTAGATCAGAGTTAGTTATTTCGCCCGCGGGCCAGCGTCATGCCGCATCTTGTCAGAACTGTACAGTGTACCAGTAACAGTGGGGGGAAAATTGGATAGATTGAGACGTTAGTGAGGGAGGTACATGAAACGTTCGTATTCACAGCAAGTGTTATGACTACGGGTAAGAAGTTTTTTATACAGGAGGTTTGGTGCCGGGAGTGAAGGCATAGGTCAGGCCACACTTGCCGCAATATTGACGATCCTTGTGGAAGGCCATGAAGATACCAGCACCACACTCGGCAGAAGGGCATTCGCGGCGGAGGCGCTTGATTTTGCCGTCGGACTCAACCTTGTAGTACTTCAAGATTGCCATCTTGACCTTCTTACGCTTGTGCTTAATCTTCTTGGGGGTCTGTGATATTGAATCGCGTCAGGGGTTGCATTGAAATGTCAGACGGGAATTTGCTCACGTTGTACGTCTTCTTCTTCCTCTTCTTGGCGCCGCCGCGAAGACGGAGGACCAAGTGAAGAGTAGACTCTTTCTGGATGTTACTGGAAGTCGAGGAGTCACTACGGTTGGGGTTGAACCAGGTTACAAGAGACTTACTAATCAGAAAGAGTGCGGCCATCCTCCAGTTGTTTTCCAGCAAAAATCAATCGCTGCTGGTCGGGGGGAATTCTAAATGAAGGCTCAGTGACAACAGACGATTGAGAGGCGGATGAAACCTCACCCTTCCTTGTCTTGGATTTTGGCCTTGACATTGTCAATGGTGTCCGAGGATTCAACCTCGAGGGTGATGGTTTTTCCCGTAAGGCTTCACAAACGGTCAGAACAAAAGTGAAAGAGTTTCTGAAGAGAGACATACGTTTTAACAAAGATCTGCATGTCTGCGCCCTCTATCTATCCAACGAGATGAACGATGGAATCGTCGATGAAAGCGTAGATTGGTGAGTAATCAAGACCACCTGCGCAAAGTTTCGTCTATCGTCAGAATAAAGTTCAAACTCCGGCACGGCGTCATCCGGTTCAGCCACACCCGCGTCACCGACGCGCGCTTCACGTTCACGGTTCCACTTCATCGAGAGCTAACGCGACGCGATGGCACCCGACGACGATGTAGAAATGGTCGACGCTGACCTCCCACGTTTTTCTACTTCAGAGAAAGGCAAAGGCAAGGCCACAGAGCCCACGTTGCCAGAAGAAGACGATGGGTTGCCTTGGTAGGTCAGCCCGTGTTCCTCTTCGGTGGACCCCTGACGCAGTTTCATACCTATAGGGTAGAAAAGTATCGCCCCGTGACCATGGACGATGTGGTGTCGCACCAAGATATTATCAGTACCAGTACGTCGTTCCCTAGTCCCGTTGAATGTACCACCCACTTTGGATTACACCCCAGTTGAGAAGTTCATCGAGAAGAATCGGCTGCCACATCTCCTCTTCTATGGTCCTCCTGGGACTGGAAAAACGTCAACGATCTTAGCTGTCGCTCGGCGTATTTACGGCCCGAATTACAAAAAGCAGATCTTGGAGGTCCGTTCACTTTACTAAGCAGTTGGTGGAGTTCCTGACTGGTTTCCGTAGTTGAACGCCTCCGACGATCGCGGGATTGATGTTGTCCGCGAGCAGATCAAAAACTTTGCGGAGACCCGGACCCTCTATTCATCTGGCTTCAAACTCATCATCCTTGACGAAGCAGACATGATGACCACCGCAGCTCAGGCAGCTCTACGTCGTGTGATCGAACAATACACCAAAAATGTCCGGTTTTGCATTATATGCAATTACGTTAACAAGATTATACCTGCAGTCCAGAGCAGGTGTACGCGCTTCAGGTTCTCTCCTCATCCTATCTCGGAGGTAGAAAGGAAGCTCAGTTATGTGATCAAGGCCGAAGAGTGAGTTTATTATTTACAGACAGTGGAGGTGATTGCTAACCGCGTTGCCAGTGTGAAGATAACAGAAGAAGGCAGGCAGGCGCTGTTAAAGCTTACGAAGGGGGACATGCGACGAGCACTCAATGTCCTCCAGGCCTGCCACGCTGCTTACGACCTAACTGGTGAAGCGGAGGTTTACAATTGCACTGGGAACCCCCACCCCTCTGATATTGAGACGGTCGTCAATTCGATGCTAACGGATGAGTTTACTACGGCATACGAGAGTGAGTACGAGAGTGTTGGTCCCAGCGACGAACGCTGATGATTTTTGGTGATCAGTGATCACCGCGTTAAAGACAGAACGAGGCCTAGCGCTGCCGGATCTGCTCAACGGGGCGTTCGAATTCATCGATGGGCTCCAACTGAAACCCGCGGCTCGCGTGTATCTTTTAGACATATTGGCGACCATCGAGTGCGTGTTGCTTCGTTCGTCTCACTACCATTTGACAGAAACTCGTCCACTAGACATCGATTGGCTGCTGGTGCAAGCGAGAAGATACAATTGACTGCTATGCTTGGCGCTTTCAAGAATGCTGTCGAGATCTCCGCGCGCCCGTAAGGCCGGTTGCGGGGGCCGCGGTTGTTACCGGCGCCGGTTCTCAGATAAAGTTGTCCGCGGTGCTTTTAAATTGCATAAAGCAGTGTTGGGCCTTCTTCCTTGACGGGATCCCGCATTGACCGCTCTAGTATCTGAGTAGAAGAATGAATGGTGGATTATCTTGAAGGGCTGTGTCTCTTTATCTTTGAGTTGGGATCTACAGACAATGCATGGGAGGGTAACGGCGGAAGGTAGACTGATGGCCTAGGCCTCTGGAGCATCCTGTGCTGCAAGTGACATTTTTCCTGCCAAGTATATATATCTACACGTTAGTACAAACGTCAGATGGCCCCAACACTTCCTGATCCCTTGGACTCTCAGCATGGAGCAAGTTCGGATGAGGGACAACTACTGGAGCCCTCCCCCTACCGCGGACCTAACCACGCCCTTTAACCAAGCCGACCCTTTTCTTCTGACGCCAAACAGGAGAGAGTTTGATTCAGAATACCCGTCCTGGCCCTCCCTGGCACAACCCACGGCGGACCCCCAGCATACCGACAAACCTCAGTCCCCGAGCCGACAGCCACTCAGCACCAGACTTGCCGACCTCAGGCATGAACCGCCACGATCAAAGCCGCTGTTCCGAGGCTTCGAGAGACCGGATTTCGCCCGCATCGCGATCCTGGCCGTCCTATGTTTTTCCGTGTACCCTGCGTTCTACATCCTCACATTAGTGGCGAAGGATAAATCGTTGTTCACCGTACGGCTCATCGTTGCCTTGTGGTGCTCGGGGTTTGGATTTGCCCTGGGATACCTTCTCCTCAAGATCGGAATGCAACATCTCGAGGCGGCGAGTGAGTTTGTACCACGGCTCGACATCGGATCTCTCTAAGACTTTCTTTAGCATGGGCCACCGTGATCCACCTGAGCCACGAAGGTGGTGGGATGAAGCTCCGCGACCTGGCCAGGACCTCGCAAAATCCCGCAAGTTTTCTACCCGCCCTCCTGATCTTTCTAACTCGTTTCGGGAATCGAGAGACTGCGTATTCGCGTAAATCATACGAGTGGGTTTTCGGACTCTTTTCTATCCAATGCCATCTAACACTCCTCCAGCAAACGACCATGGTCCCTGTTTATAGCGTTCTTCATCCTCCTCGCGCTCGTTGCGCCCATGTTACCCTTCCTATTCGGGCGGATCATGGAGATCGAAACTTTTTCCCGCGTACGTGCCACAAAGCTGCCCCTTCCTCGTACTCCCCTCATTTCCGAACAGAGCCAACGCAAAGTATACCGCGAAGTTTTGGTCGCCGGAGACTTATCCCAGGATAACGTTGATCTGGCAAACGCCCAGCTCGGGGCATTCCAAGTCAGCCGGCAGTAATCGGATTTGGGCTTGCTCGTTCTAATTGACGTCGTATCCAGGATTTCGCCCAAACGTGGACCTTGCTCCCGTATGGCAGAAGCGCGCCAGATACCGTCGAGTTCGCTTATGGCAACGAAACCATCTACATCGCCCAACCGAGTTTGTCGCAGTTCGTCCCCGGTGGTTCTGGGGCTGGGACTTTCAATACCAATCAATCTGCATCGATCACCCTGAGGGATACGCCAAACGATACTCTTGCGCTTATGGATAAGAACGGTCCCAACAGTGGCACTGGCGTGGTTTTACGGTATGCACTGCCTGTCTGTCACAGACGTAACTCTGCGCCCTTACATTCGCCCTTTTTCAGATACCCCCAGTGGGGTGTCAGGATTCATTGTGAGAAGCTGCCCAACCTTCAAGTCAACTTGTAAAGCAACTTACCGCACCGTTGTTCGAACCTATTTGCTGATTTGTCTCATAAAGGATACCCCTGTCGAATCAATCATTCACCTACGCGTTCCTTCCCCAAGATCTTCTTCGGGACTTGTTTGCGGTGTATGGAGCGGATCTACCAAAGGAGCTCAAAACGCCAAATCTTGCGCTCCTAGACGCGAACGATACCATCCCGTCAAATATCGACCCCTCAACGATCTCATACCTCGGCGAGTTCTCGTGTCCTCTAACGTTTTCGCGTCTAACCCTCGCACTACAGTAAAATGGTGGAACAATGGTGTAGCTCACAGCTTCCACACTCGCACGATTCTCGACTCAGGTTCGATTGGAGATCAAGGATGGACGACCGTCGAAACAGTCCTTATCCGACTTAATACCAGCTTCACACCGTCCGGTCGTTTTCCTGTGTACTCCAACGAGTCGCTGCCAGATGCAAATGGAGTGGAATCAAGGATCGGTTACGACGCCGCCGTTTGCGTAGAAAAGTACGAGCCCTGGATCATAGAGGCCTATAACACCTCCATCGGATCTCCTACCGCTCTGCGCATCGTCGAGAGAGGCGACGGGAGTACCTCGCTGTTACCGAGCGGCAATATCCGTGGATCTCCTATCGCTAATACCAGATATCTCAACACGACGGGAAAGAACCCTGCGTTCTTCGTGGCCCACGATAACAGCGTCAACCAGATGGTGAAAGATAACGGGCGTGACCGTTTCTACGTCCCGTCTCCTACCGTGGGTCTTGTCATACCCTTACATACCACCTCTTTTTTGACATTGGTTTACCTCACAGGCCGTTTCTTTCACTGAAGGTGCTGGACCTGAGGGATATATCGAGTTATCCCCAGACCGGTTTGCCGTCATCCGCGCCCGGGTCGACGCGGCCAATGTTCTACCGTACCTCGTGGGGTCGGGGCCTGTCGTCGCACAATCGTATCCAGATCTGGTGCTCGCATATGTCGTTTACAGGCAATGGCAGCTGATAGGTCTCCCGATGCTCGTGTTGATACTGGGAATCATCGGTGAACTATTCGTGCCGACGTTACCACTGAATATTCCGCGAAGGGGATTCGGGGTGTATAGTTGGTTGGCGCTGTTACAATCTCAGGTACAGGATTCAGCCGTGCTCAGTGAACGATGGCTGACCCGCCCTTTACTCAATTAGGAGTTGCGATTTGAGGTGGCTAATGACCTGAATAAGTTAATGAACCTTGACGAGTTAGAGAAAAGGTTGTCAGACAAACAGGTCAGATTCGTCGTGTAAAAAGATGGGACGTGTATTTTTTTGATCATCACGCTGGACCCTTTGTATCACCTGCCCCCTTCCTTCTACGTGTCTATATAGAACGGGATAATCATTTTAATGCGGTAATATGTAATCTTATATAGTTTTCACTGTTCTCCGCGCATAGCTTGCACAGTCAAGATGGCAGCAACACAACCTCCTCTTGGCATCGATATAGATCCGTGGCTCTCGGTTTGATTCGTAAGGCCCAATTTAGCCCTATCTAGCATCCCACTGTCCGATGGTTTCCGCCAAGGACCATCGGCCGTCTGAGGTGAGGACGATACACCGCGTGTCTTCCCCATCACCTCTTGTCAACCTCAACGGCGCCGCTTGTTCCGGTTTCTGGCCATTCAGGAACCCGACCGGCGTGTTCGTATTAGAATGGGCGATGATGCCGATGAACGGGGGAGATCCGTCGGCGGAAAGTATATCCCTTCAATAACGGAATCGTTTCAATCGTCAGCACTGGGTTGGCCTTGTGGTGTGGTCCACCGGACGGAGAGGCCAGTGCAATTTCCGCTTACAGAGAGGTCTGGAGGAGTGCATGCGTAAAGTCCGGGTGCAAGAGCCCACTCCATCGGAGATGTATCATCGTCCCGATGGTATTTGGCTCAGGGGGGTGGTACGAGGCGACGTAAAGGTCCACGTTATCGTTCGCCTGCAGACTATGGGAGCTCATGCTTTAGCTGAAACATTACACTCGAAACCAGATGTTCATGCGACCTGCCGTTGTGAACCCATGCCCGCGAGTCCGAGCCATTCCTGAAACTCATCAAGGGATATTTTCCAATCCTCGTATTCTTCTTTATTGGTGCTCGATGGCGGCGGTGATAGATCCACGTGCGGGATGCGGACATTGAGGTAAGTAGCTTTTCGTGATTGGACTTGAACCGAGCGCTGCTGATTGGCCATTCCGGCCAACGGACCTAGTAAGTGTGAACCCCTAGCCAGGTATCCAAAGGGCGGACACACTGTTGGTTTTAGAATGATAAACCACATCCCAACCGTCAAACCCTGCCTTCTCACGTAGGTCGTCGTACAACTCCAAAGCAGATTTTGGTTTGGCACCAAGCGAATTCCAGTGTTTCTCCCCCCTTGGAACTCGTTGCGAAAGCACAACGACTATCACACAAAAATGTTTAGAAAAGAAGAGGGCAAGGAAAGGGGATTCACGTACTGTACCGGTTCTGGTGGGGTTTCCAAGGGAGCGGTTTTCCGAGCAACCCAAGCTTCTGATAAGTCTCCGAATCGACTGCAAGGGTGAGGACACCTCGAGTGTCAATACACCACGTTTCGTCCGTCCCGCGAGAGTTAAACCCAAAAGCGATTACGTCGCTAGAGCAAACGAGAGATTCACCATTGTTAAAAGCTACGCATCTGCGGGATACGAACCTCTTGAGTTCGAGTTCGTTGACCCTGTCCTGGACAAGCTGAACGAACGGCGCTAGTTTCGATCTCGTATGCACATAGGTCGTGGTGTGTCGGGTGAGAGCTTCCTCGAGCTTCGTAGAAGCAGGGAACACGATATCAACCTAGAGGGAGGTCAATGCCCTAGGTTAGCCCGAGCAGTGAGCTACAGATGCAGTTCTTCACGTTCCTGCTGAACGAAAGGATGGCAAGCAGATAGATTCGAAATCTTCTGGGAGGGCAGACTACCAGAATCAAACTTTGACCTCGACATGATAGTTGAGGATTCCTAACAGAGATGGGTCACCGAGGATGAGGTTGTCGATCAACCTCGTCCTTCCCACCCACAACGCCCCGCTCAGCAAGACCGGATCCGTCCCGTAATCCATCCTGGTCTTGCCATCTCCCACCACCTCGAAACTATCAGAATCGTTAAGTTCTACATAGTCCAGCCTCATCTCAACCCCAGCCTTGGCCCGGACACTTTCCACCAACTCACTCGCCCTTGCTACGCATTCCGACTTTGAAAAACCAGTTTCCCAACCATCTTTTGCCAGGGATAAAGCGCGGTGAAGTGTGTTTGCGACTTTGCGTTCCTCTGGACTAAGATATCCGTTTCTCGAAGATAAAGCCAGGTCATCCGTCGCGTCTCGTTCCGTTGGCACGATGCAGAGGTTCCGGGGTTCAGGATGAGAGAGAAGGAGGTCGGAACACATTCGTCTCAGAAGAAGCGCTTGCTGGATATCCTTCTGCCCGAAATACGCACGCGTAGGCTACAACACGGAGTAAACGCTTAGGCAATCTAAGACACCATCGATAATCTGAAATTACCTCGACTGCGTTGAACAGTTTCGTGACCACAGTCGCGACCCCTCTGAAGAATGATGGCCGACTGCGACCCTCCATCTCGCTTCCATACCCCTTGACCTCCACGAAGGTTCCTCGCTGTTGTTCGACGTCCTGCACTATCCCAGACGGATACATGTCCTTTACTCTGGGCAGGAAGACGGCGTCGACTCCTCCGATCTCCTCCAACGCGCGCAAATCCTGCTCTATCGTTCGAGGATAGGTAGAGAGGTCTTCGTGGGGTGCGAATTGGGCTGGGTTGACAAAAATCGATACGACCGTCTTGTCGTTGGCTTGCTTTGAGTGATGGACAAGGCTAAGATGTCCCGCATGCAAGGCTCCCATGGTAGCCACGAAGCCGACGGATTGGCGGTTGTCCCGGACTTGTTGCCTCCATTTCCTGCAGCTGGCTAGATCAGCGAGCAGTAGAATACTGGATTCCGGGAGTTTTGAGGAACTCATGAACCACAGTCCCAGAGGGGAAGAGATGAAAGAACTCGGGAGACGGGGGAGGAGCAGATATCTGCCAAGCAGGCGGAGCAGTCGTGGGAAGAGGATAATCCGAGTCTATAGTAGAGCCTACAATCCACCACGAGAACCTAGGGAAAACGAAAGCAAGGCTGTATAGAAGCAGACAGGAGGGTGAAACTGTAACAAGCACTAGTAGGTACTTCAAGATGCGTATCGTATTATGACATGTGTTCGTGTGCATCGATGAACGCTGGGCATAAAGCAAACAGAGGTGGTCTTGCAAGACGCGAAGCACGAGCTACTACAGCAAGGAACGAGGGCGGATAACATGGAAGGAGAGCGAGAAATGAACGGCAGAACGAACGTGTGCGGTCGATCAAGAGGAGTGCATCTCAAAAGGCGACGCTCCTTACTCCCCGGGCGCTGACGTGCCAATGGCTGCTAATAGGCCGGCGGTTTGGAGAAGGGCTGGGTAGGCGATTTAGGGAGGTCCTGACTGCCCAGTAGGGATCGTGGTTGTCGCGTTCCCAAGTGTAGAGTCTGGGGGTCGCGTCGTGGGGAGAAGCACGGAAAGGGAACGAGGTGCCCGGGGTGACCATAGCAGATGCTGAAGGAGGGGTAGACGGATTTGTGAACGTGGGTGTCTGGGGTGACGGAATCACGACCGGTTGTGGGCGTCCAGGGGTGGTGTTGAGGGAAATGGGAATGATCGTCCTAGGACCGGCGGTGGACTGGTTTTCACCAGAATTGTCGGTCGTCTCATCCATAAGCCTCTGTTCGCTGGCTTGGTTGACCCTTCTAACGACACCAGCGGTGTCTCCGTTGATGATGTCTCTCGCCGCCCTGATCAAGTCCTCTCTCTCGTTGCGGTCGGCTTCGTCCGCGCTGGAACCGGAGTCGGAGGAGGTAACGTCGTCGATTGGAGAGAGGGGGGCCTGGTCCCTGTTTTCGAGCGTGGCGGGGTCAACTGGGGCTTCGTAGATCTCGTCAAGGAAGAAGTCGTCCGAGTCTGGATCAAAAGGCTTGGAATAGGACCAACGTTCGCAAACCGGTGGGTGGTCGTCGAGGAGCTCTGGGTCAACGTGAACCGCGGGATGGGGCTGGGGATAGTTGACGGAGAAGAGAGGGCGACCCATGGGAGATTAGATGAAGGAGAGGGAGCCTTTTGTTGGCGACGACGCGGGTTTCGAGAAAAAGAATAAACAAGAAAGAAAATGGGCGGCGTGTGTTAAAGATGCCTTTTAGAACGTTTGTGGGTATGGGAGAGAAATAAGTAAGGGTAGGAATATGAACGGGGTATTCTTCGACGAGGTAGAGGTGTAAACCGTGTCTTCCGTTTAGGGCAGGTTCTACTCGGACTTTGTTCCACCATCGGCGGCGACTACACACGCACGGCGCCACGCCTGCCATTCCCTCTCCCGCCCAGCGTCATCCCAGACGAGCCACCCATCTCGCACTCTGAGCCACGTAGACACCTCGTTTGTCAAAATCCATGTTCTAATTGTCCCCAAAAAGCTCTTGGGCCGTCTCGTCGGCATCAATTCGGCCAGGGCGTAAAACACGGTCCCAAAGATGATCCCAATCCCGATACCCCACAGCACTTGCGAGGCGGAATGGTAACCTAGAGCATACCTTGGAGCATGCGAATCCAAATAACGTGGACGGTCAACTTTCACGGCCGGGTCATAGCCCGCGGAAGACAAAAGACCCACCTGGAATAGGCCACTCCACCGGCCCATGTGATCAAACCGAGGACCACAACCAGGCGTAAGAAGAAATCCACGAGTTTGTTTCCCGTCGGAGTAAACCGATGACGAAACCTGACGTGGCAGATGAGAAACGTGGCAAAATACGCCATCCACTGGCTATGGGACGATGGAAATCCATATCCGTCACCTAGATCGGCTGCTCACATAGAAAGAAACGCAGTCAGGACCACAGTGTCGAACCGACCGTAGTTGGTTTTGTATCGGGGGCGCGGGACGAACCGTTCGGTCTCGGTTGCTTGAACGAGTGCTTTAGGAGATAATTTGACGCCTCGCACAACAGCTGACCGGCCCACATGATCGCGATGGTGAGCTCTCGTGTGAAGACGGTGAGCGAGGCATATGACGCCATGAGGAGAATCGGCGAAAGTGTCAAGAGGGCTAACCCGAGAGACAAGTGCGAGTTTGCGTCATCTGTAGAAATGTGAGACAAAATTTCTAGACACCGGCCGAGACTTACACAGGACATGGGTTAGATCCAGAGATGCAAGCTGCCTCTCCATTTCAGAGTTTCATGTGTCGGTGGTGTTCCACTAGTGGATGAACGTCAGTGGCACCTTCTCCGATTTCCCACGGTCGCTACGACTCCCAGGATCAAGATCGAGGGGAGTTCTGGGGAGTTGCGTCATGGCCGATGACATCACCCGTGTCAACGGCTTCCTATATAACCCACAGGTAAATGCGCTCCAAAATACCACCAACAACAATGTCTTCCAACTCTTCCAACTCTACTCAGCCCGAGTGCGCCTCCCCCAGTTCTGACCCCATCTTCCTCAACTGACATCTTTCCAGCCAAACCACTGGCCAATTCCACTCCGTCAAGGGTAACGTCGTTGAAACGATTGGTAACCTTACGGGGGCCCCCTCTTGGCAACAGTCTGGCCGCGAAGAGCATGCTGCCGGAGAGGCCGAGTACAACGCGGCTCGCGCCAAGGACTATGTCGACGGTGCTGCAGACCGTTTAACCGGCAAGAAGGATGCCGTGCTCGGTGCAGTCACTGGCGATCGCCAACAGGAGATCAGTGGTACGTATCTCTGCGTTCTCTCTTTTCTACTCTCGCCTCATACATACAACCACAGGTAACGTCCAACATGACAAGGGCCGTCTCCAGCAGGAGGCCAACAAATAAGCTACTACCGTACCTTGTAACCCCCAATAATGTACCATCGAATTACAAGTTCTCAGCAACAACTACGGTTTGATTTATACTCTCCACACACTCGTTCGACAATCCCAGCTACAGCTGGCAAGTACGCCCTCGTCGTGCAGGGACCAACTACAACCAACGACAAATTCGGTATGGGCGTCGTGAATCCGTAGCATATGACCGCGCCCAGCTATTGGGGTCGTACTCCAGCTGCAAACCGTTGATCAGTGTGCTGCACCTGCGGCTCAAGGGAAACGTACTCACATTCGACAAGACATATCATAGGATGCGCTGGCAAGCACATCTGGCCTATGAGGATTCCACTGTACTTTGCGCACAGCATACTCATGACCACTCAATGGGACCTCACAAACACCTCCGACCTCTTGTACGGGTTCTTGCACAGGAGGAGCGCCGGGTGGGGGTATCCTCACCATCCGACAGTCCCAGATCCTGACTGTTTTATCAACCCCACCACTGGCCAAGGTAAACGGTTGATACTTGTTCCAGTCCAAAGATAGGACTTCCATCCCCGAAGCCGGCACAGTCAATGCAGCGAGGGAAACTGGTGTGTCGAAGGACGCTAGAGGTACGCTTCCAGGTGCATAAGAGGAATCACCCGCAACAGCGACCCGAAGGTCGAAAATCTTGAGCGTTCCATCGGACGAGCAGGTAGCCAAGATATCCGGATGGTGCGGGGAGAAAAGCGCCTGATAAACGCATCCAGTGTGTGCTCTTAACGTTCCAACAGATCTCGGATGATCCGGTCTCCACTGAGTAGACTATCAGTTGTACATGACGACGAGATTTCCAGACGTATACGCACCAGTTTCACATTCCCGTCCCACGAAGACGAGGCGAAGGTGTCCTTTCTTACATTAGACCAATCCACACTAAACACTTCCCTCGTGTGTTCCTGCCACGCCCGGATTGGAAAATCCTAACTTTTGCCTCGTCAATCGAAGCGAGAAACGGAAGAGGTGAAGCCGAACATTCAACGTGATGTCCCACAACTTGAGCGATCCGTCCCCGGAACCAGTAACGATCTGATTCTGGTGAACTTCACTCCATGCGAGGTCGAACAGCCCATCTTGTGCATCAAACCTGGCATTTTGTGTGTTTGTTAATCGGAGTTTATTCTTCGATATCCCGAAGCTGTAACGTACTGCCTTTGCGAAATGGGCCCCGAAGTCAAGCTCGGGTCGACAGAGAGGATGTTCAGTCTCCCGTTCCCTATCAGACCATAGTTTGCGCTGGCAGCGACGGCGAGGGTATTGCTGAGGAAGGGAGACCAGGCGATGGAGTAGTGTGCGAATCCCGGGCTCTGGAAAGTCGCCATCCGTATCTCAAGCCTGAACCGAGATCATGGAAGACGTAGAGATCTTTTCCGACTCGCTGTCCGCCTTGTACGAACACACCGCAATAACCCTCTCCTCCAACCCAGGCTCGACTTTCACTTACACCAACCAATCCACCACCATTAACCTCAAAATACCCGACACGAAACCAGAAAATTGGTCCCTTCACGCGTCTTCCATCTGGATATCAGCCGTGTTCTTCGCAGATAACATCTACCTCCTCGATCTCGACCGCTATCAACATCTTCACAAAATTCGCGTTTTGGAGTTGGGAGCAGGGGCTGGATTGCCTGGCATTCTTCTCGCGAAGACCAGGGATGATGTACAAGTTGTGCTGAGCGACTATCCTGACGAAGAGCTCATAGACGCCCTCAACCAGAACGTCGCATCCAACATCCCTGACACTTCCGCTCATGTCGTACCCTACGACTGGACCACGGGCGATGTTTCCCCCTTCCACACGCTATCCCCAGATGGCTTCGATGTAATTATCGCCGCGGACACCTTGTGGAACGCAGACCTTCATGACGCCTTTTTACGGTCGCTCGAGTCTCTGCTTAGACATGACGTCGATGGCCCTTCGTCCTCTGTCAACCTCATCGCGGGGTTACATACTGGGAGGTGGACAATTCAGACTTTCTTAAACGCCGTCGAGGATCGACAGCGGTTTCGGCTGCATCGTGTCGTGGAGATCCCTGCGAATTCTGGCAAGGAAACAGCTTCCGAGGAACGGAGTTGGGAGGTTGAAAGGGAGGGCGAAAACGAAAGTTGCAGGAGAGCTTGGGTAGTCTCCATTACCATGGGTTGGAGATAGGACTTTTCATGATCGCTGCCTTTCCACTTTCACCAATAACAAGAGGCAATGTCTTTCTCCGTGACTTCTCTAACTGCATGTACTCCCACGTCGAGATCCTCGTGAGACCGCAACTCTGTAAGGGTTGTCTGTGACGTGTCTGTGTGTGAACTGGGATCTTGTCAGCGGGTTCATCCCGCGTCTGTGTAAGGTCTCCCTCTGTCGTCCGTCGTGGACCAGATCGAGTGGTCAAGGAGCAGGTCGATGCGATTTGAATTATTTAAATAAACATAGGGTGAAAAAGTTTACAAACATCGTATCGGCTGTCAGATGATACTGGAATTTCGCAATTAGCTTCCCCCTCCGCCTGATTGGGGTCGTCAGAATATATAAGGAGAGATCCAGATTGTTACTCACCGCGACCCCCTCCTCCTCCTCCTCCTCCGCCCCCACATCCCCCACCTCCTCCACATGCTCCTCCACCACAACCAGTTCCTCCACACCCGCCTACGCCCTGTTTACAGGAGTGATTAGGTAACAGAAAAACAAGCGGCGAAGTGAGAAAGCTCCTCACAGTTGCGCATCCCGCTCCAAGCCCTCCTCCTACTCCGGCGCAAGCAGCCCCGGGAACCCCATACCCATAGTACATCGGAACTGGCACGAGGAATGCTGCGTCGTGGTCCGACCCCCTTCGATACGTCTTCTCGTCCAGTTTCCCATTTTTCAACTTCTCCAGGTCCCTCGTCTTCCTCTTCTGTGTCTTAGACAACCGTTTCTCCCTCCCTTTGTGACTGATGGCGTCGACATATACTGCGTTGTGGTCGCTAGGGTGGGTCGCGAGCAGGCAGTCGTCCCGGTTTGGAGGGTTGATCGACGATTTGCGGGTTGACATTACTGAAAGAGAGAGGCGGCTGAGTTTCTGGCCAATGGTGTCACCCTGGTGCGGTATGAACGTGCAAGTCAGCATCGCGCAGAAGGTAAGGCAGTACATATGTACTGACCGGTAATGGACAGCCGCAATGCATGTACGGAACGCTGAAACGTTGCTACGAGGACTCGTCAATCGATATACTGCAGGAGCAAAGAGTGGCGAAGAATCCTATACCTCCCACGCACGACAGGTAATATCGAATGCATTCGAGAGGTGACTCTCCTCAACTTTATCATCACTTGGAGAAAACCAACCGCGTTAAAATCCAGCACGAATCAATGGGTCGGGGAACAACTAACTGATTGACGAATCTCTTAATATGTTTACGGCAGTCATCGCCGTACTTCTGTGGGAGAAGTTGGTGTGTACTGGACTGAGAGTCAGTTTGAACGGACGGGGTAGGGCACCTTCGCTTACTGCCATGCTATGTCAATGTCTAGGGTCGGTACGAAGAAAGAGGTTGGTGCAGAGGCTATCAGATCGAGGAACCTTGTTCTGCGTGTTAGTCATACGAAATTATCACCCCCCTGTTCTAGACATACGCATGGTATCTGGCAACACAATGGTGCAGTGCAATTTCATCTTCTTTACTTTCGAAAAACCCTGGTTGGCTCCAACCGAGTTGGTGCATCTTTTCCGTGAACGCGTTTTGTCGAAGAACCTGTTCAGCACGGCCGTAAGCTTCACAGGATAAATTATTGGCGTTTGAAATACCCACAGCGCCAACTAGATCCAATGAGAACGGTCGACCGTCATTGTACGCACTCAGAATTTTCCTCAACCTGACCAGAGGTAAAGCAAGAACTTCAACTTCAGCCTTGGTTTATTAAGGAGGAAAATACACACAGAGGAAGCCGCGCGTAGAGAGCGAGCTTGTCACGAAGGGTCTCGAAGGAGAACTCAACGGCTTCCTTGATGTCCTTCTCCCACTGCTCAATGTCCGTATCTTTTTCGTAGGTTGCCACCGTTGACCCCAGTAATAACGAAGGGCGAATCCCTGTATCGTTACTGTGCTTGTACTTGAATCGCCCTTGGTAGAGACGGGCCTTTATGATCTTGGCTCTCAGCGGGCTGATTTCTCCGAAACGATCCAGTAGTGTTCCACTGGGTGATTGCGCTCAGAGACCTTTTACTAGTTTGAGCAGGACGAATGAATCCACGTACGGAAGGTAAATGGCATTTCCATATTTCTCCATGTCACGGGTGTTGGTGGGGTCCATGACGAAATCACGAGCAAACTTTGCAACCGCGAGTTTGCTCCTATCAATCAAGAACGAGCAGTGTTCGCAAGTGTGGGCAAACATCCGCTCAGTGTAACCACTCTGTCCCTCCGTCAGGTACGCTAGGGGTGCGGATGTTCACTGGTGTATATGCGAATAGCTGGGTGCGAACTCACGAACAAAGAGTTGGACGTTACACTTTGGGCACAGAATTTCTTGCTCTTGGAGTTTCCAGGAGGAGTCGAACGGATCATAAGGAGTACAAGTGGCCCCCTCCCATCTGGCGGAAACCTCTTGCGACGGCTTGTAGGTCGACATGTCACCTGTAACCTCCTGTATCACGTCAGCCAGGTATAAACACAAATATATCGGACATACGAGTAAATCGAGAGGCGTAACTGGGAGTTTCTTGAGTTCCGCCAAAGCGTGTACGCGTTCGAGATCTTCGATGTACCACCTAGGAGATTATCCCGCGGTCAGACCCCGCGCAAAAGACGAAAGAGGTGGTCATACGTCGGGTTGAGCATATACGCGTGCCAGATGAGCCAAACATCGATGGGTGGGTTATCTACCGCGGTAGACGATGCACGCAATACGCCGAGGGCAAGAACCCATCTCCGAAATCTGGGAGGGACCTTTGTGAGTTCGTCGTTGAAAGGCAAATTGGCGGTAGATGACGAACCGTTCCAGAGCAAGCTCGAGGAACCAAACCCAACGTGCCTCCGGGTCCAGAGCCCCAGCAAGTGGCGGAAACGTGTTGGTAACGTCGGAATCCTCTTGGACTTTGAGCTTAAGTTCTCTGAAAGCCCTCAATAATCCGAGGTGGACCTTCAACTGGAAAGGGGTGACGAAGGGAACCGATGTGATGATTTTACCAACGTAGAAGTGCGATTGGGAGATGTATTCAGGAGGATCATCAGGAGCGACGACGGTCTCCGTCGTCGAGCTGGTTTCGAGATGAGACTGACTGGGAGAAGAACCCTTGATGATCATGTCGAGGCGCAGACCCTACTTGGAGATACCTGGTGAGTCGATTCTCACTCGAGTCTTTATACGATAGGATTCAGGAACGAGAAGCCTCATGACCACGGTTCGCGCCCTACCGCACTGCGGTATGATCGCAACACCGTCATCAATCTCCGCAGTTACCGGTTACCGACCACCCGCTGATCCCACCTAAAGGCACTTCAGCCTGACTCGGGCGCAAGAGCTGTTCTGAAACGTCTAGTCCACTATCCGAGGGTCAATTCGAAGCGATGTATGTATGGCAGAGATAACGCTTCACAGAGTTGGGAGAGCAATGGGGAAGGAGTAGAGATGTATGGAAGGTTGGAAATCGATGTCCTAAGAGTAACGGTGGGAAAGAAGAGGGGTGTCTGTCGAGACTACGAAAGATGGAAACTTCCCGTTCCTTCCAACATAGCTGTTCGCAGCTTCTGCTTCATAACCTCCTTGCAAGAGTAATCAGGAAGCTTCAGGTAGTTGACGCAAGTCATGACACTTGGAAGGTAGTCGTCGGCCGTCAAAGGCGATTCGTGAGGCTTCCGGACAACAGTAAGCGGTGGATTGAGACCACGGAAACCTATAAAGTGCGTTCACAATATGTTGGAATGTGATCAACGTGTGACATACCACCAATTGGCAGCTTGGGACTACCAGTAATGAACTGAAGATAGCTGCGGCGGGTTACGGAATCATATTCCGCCATAATCTCGATTAGGTTCTGGATTGCTTGGCTGTCCGCAGTGAACCCGTGGTCCGCTTTAAGTGCCTCGCCCAATGCTGATGGATAGTGTTAAACTAAGGGAAACGAACAAGGAATCCATCTACTTACTTTCTTCGCTCCAGTCCTCATCCGAGTTCCCGAACAACATCACCAATTCATCAACGGTAAATGTTGCAAGATCCTTGATCGGGAAGACCTTGGAGAAACCCTCGTGAAGTGCTTTGGCCTGAGCCTGTACTCCTTTGCCAATGACAGCGTCGATAACGGAAGCGATATACCCGTCGACGTTATCTGAAGTGACCATAAGATCACGACCACCAGGCTAATAAACTTGATCAGAGCCACGCAGAACACAATACTGTATCGCCAAACCTTCAGCTCTATGTCGTATCCGGGGACCGTGAAGTCGAGAGCAAGGTCTTCAACAGAAACCGTCTCGATCAGATCAACCTTGCTTGCAAGCTAAAAGGATTCTCAGTAAAAGGATACGCGTCCTAGCCGGAAGTCCACGAACCTTTCCACCGTAGGATTTTTGGGACAGCCCTTGCAGTTTCTCCAGGGATGATGCAAGGTCGGGGTCGACGAGCTACCAGAAAGTGTAAATAGCGTGATGGGTCCATGGTAGATTGGTAGTACCTTGAGGTTGTCAAGGGTTAAGGTAACCTGATCCCCTAGCACGAGCTTCAAGAAGATTTTGTTGAAGTGAAGATCGATAATTCGTGAGTCTAGCATAGATTTTGCCATGAACTGTCCGATGACTCTGAAGATGTGCGTCCGTTTACTGGGAGGATCCGTTGAGTATTTAACACAGGATGGTACCAGCGCACTCACAGGCCCTTATCATTACCACTATCGTCCGTTGACGTGGGTGCGGGGAACAGCCCAAGTGGGTGATGAACATGTGCCCCTGGGAGTGATTGGTCGCCGTCTCTCCAAAGCTTCAGATCCCGACGTGCGAACTCTTTTGAGACCAGAGAGTAGAACTCAAGTGTCGGACCCAAACCGGTTCCGACCTCTTCGAAGTATTCCACCTCGAGGACAGAGGAAGACGACCCGTAAAGTTCAAACACCTTGACCGCGGACTCGAAGATATGCTTTCGCGATATCCTCACCTTCTGCCTTTGAAGCCTACCAAGGAATCCAACCCCATCGTCACGCCTTGAGGTATCTTGGCCTCTTGCTTGCTGACTTTGCCATTTTAAGATGAGTCGAGCATAACCAAATGAAGTCGACTGAAGGAAGTTGTAACGAGTAGAGAATGGGAACAGGAAAGGGAAATGTTGAGGTAGGTCCAGCGACCAATCAGGAAGACAGGAACTGACAAAACAGATTAGATTGAGAAATAAAAAAGGAGTCGCGAGACAATTTACCTGGCGACAATCATGGGCTCTTCCAGTTGACGGGTGAGTTTCGCGGTCAACTTATTGTTGATGAAGCTGGACTCTGGAAGGGCATTCCGTTGTTCTCCAGGCTTGTCGCGTTGACAAGCATTGATTTGGTGCAAGACACGCAACAAATGCAAAATCTTAGAATGAGGGGCATCACCCGCAGCGGATGCTGATGGGGCGGGAGTCCGGCTCCTTGATCCGAACTCAATGCCATCAGAGCGCGCTGTATGATGTCAGCCCCGGGTAAGCGATAGGACCTCTTTTACTTACTATCAGGAGCAGGGGCCATAATCTTCCTGAACTTAACAGGGTATACACCCTGCCAAATCGCACTTGAAGAGGCGGTGGCACCGGAGTTCTTTCGAGCCTCGTGCTGGTGGATGGCACCGTATATCGTAAGGTCCAGAGGGAGCACATGATCATCCATGGAGAACTCGAGGTGCCAGTCGGAAGCCTTGTTTTTCAAAGCGGCTGCATACGAGACTTTTGATTGAGAAGAGCTTGGTTGTGTACCGGGTGGGACTTCCTTCAGTAGGTTCGGTGTTGCAACTCTCGTACCATCTGGGGTTTGTGCTTCCACTTTAGAGCCGTCTATGAGCGGTTATCAATTGGATCATTCGCGCTGCAATATTTCTCACCATCAGCAACGGAAAGGTTCACGGTCTTTTCTACCATCGAGCGATCCCCGTCCAGCTCTTCGTCAAACACCTGTCAAAAAAGGGTAAACCGAGAGGACACCGCTGATCGGAGGGAAACGGCATACGTCAGCATCGACCTCATCGTCGGTGAAATCTGCCTCAATGTGAGTATCGTGACTCGTGCCTGTCTCTGGAAGCGCGTCAACCTTGGATGTCTCGGGGTCCGTACTGGCAGCGGCGTCGTCAGAGGTTTTACCAGCCTCCGCGTTGTTTTGGGCATCTTTCTTTGCGCTGAGCCGAAGGCTCCTCCGGCGAGTCGGGCCAGAGTCGTTAGTGGTCGTCTCAGATTGCTTGGTGCTACTCTCTGCAGGTGGCTGAGCACGAGAGGATGAAGCAGAGGATAGGCTGCCCGTAAGAGCCGCAAAAATGCGGGAACTGTTGAGAAGACCAGAGATACGGGGGCGCAAATAATCATGCAGCGCTTGGAAGGTGGCGATAGCATGAATCGAGACAACGATGTTATTCAGGGCCTTGGGAACATCGGAGTCTTCTGTGGCGATCAGCCGGAGCCTGAGTTGACGAGCGAGCAACGACGGAGAACTTCTCCTTGAGTCTGCTTCCGGATGTCAGCGGAGGCCATGATGTATACACCACCATCCAACGCACCATCAACACCCTGAGCGATGGTTACGATTGCAACTTCGTAGGGCTCCATACGAGTGAGACTCTCCTGCAGCTTCTTAACAAACACAGAAAACGGTGTCTGGATGTGCATAGGCTTGACTTTTCGCGAAAATGCCTCCAAGAACATGTCTTGACGTCGTTGGACACTCACTGAATTAATGCCGAATTCAGTATCACTAACGGTACACGAGAGTTACCGGAGGGCATACCTGATCGATCTTCATCAGTGGAAAACGCAAGGAGAGAATCTACGAGTCCGCTTTGCAAAAGTTCAAAGCTGGACAAGGACGAGTGAGGGGACGAGAAAAGAGCGGCGAGTTCTTTCAAAGCCTCGAACAGAGATTTTTCGGACCCATCCTTATCAGACAACCGTTGAACGAGCTGGCGGAGCGTATTGTACAACCCATGTTCCGCTTTCTCGTCGTTGGAAAGATGCCGTAGACGGATGACGCGCGCTCGAAGGGTGATGGCGTCCTCAGGTTCCAAAGCGAGGGAAGTAAGTTTCTTGTAACCTGGAGTGCTCGTCGCAAACGTCGCGAATGTGGGTGGTGGTGTAACTGTTGGCTCTGGGGTGGATTCGTCGTTCTTTACGTCTTCCTTGGGCTTCGCTGCCAATGTTCTGCTCGCCAAAGCCTCCACCTCGTGGAACACTCCCTCTCTCCGGAATGCTGGGGCGTACTCTGTTGGTACCTTCGAGAGTAATATCTCGACGAGTTGGAGAGCTCCCAAAACCAGAGTTGGGTGGTCTTTCGACGACAGGATCGATGAAGAGAAACTGGCAACCGGGACGAACTGGGAATGAGACTAGTCAACAACTAGTTCGGTGAATAATATGTGCACCTACGGAGAACACTCGTTTCAGATCCTCTGTTTCCAGGAATCCGACAGCTTTGAGGAGACCCGTCAATGTCTTCAGTCTTACGGAGGTAATGACACTCGCGGCATAGACATCGATCAACACCGGTACAATGAGGTGCATAAACCGCCCCACTACTTCTGGCTTCGACCTCAACAGTTCATTCCTATCCAGAACCTGGTCTTTTGCAGGAGTTTGTAGAGTTTCAACCTGGTCCTCACGGGATGGGGTTTCGGAGACGGGTTCCGTCGCGGCGCTGGCTTCAGTAGGATCACTATTCCCGTTGGAGGATGTAGGCAGGGGGGTTGGTGTGGCCGCGGTAGGGCTGTCCTTAGCTTCCCTTCTGGAAGCGGCACGATCGGCCTTTGCTTTGGCCTTGATCAACTTGTTGAGAGCCTTCTCTGTATAACCCTTGTGATCAAATACACCGTCTGTAACCGCGTCTCAGTACCGGGGTGTCTAAGAAGGCAGCTACCCCACTACTCACCTTTTGGTAACGGGGGCATAAGCTCACAAATCAGACTGAGGGCTTCTTCAACCTGGTCTTTCGGACGATGAGCGAGGTTTTGCATCACGGTCATATCCGCTAATCCACCGCCTAGACCTTGGCCCGACATCGAATCACCTTGCCCTTGTTCCTCGTGGGCAGAAGGCAACACACCCGTCAAGATCTGGAACACGGTGTCGACGATATCCGCTTCGAGAAGTGTCATAGTAATCTTGGAACTTGCTCGTGCAGATAAGGCCAAGCTGCGCAGCAGTGACGTGAAGGTAGCGGGGGCTATTAGTGGGGAGCCGCCAGATGGGAGGAGGAGGAGGTTGACAGCAGTGATGAGTTCTCTGTCGACCAGTACCTCGAGGTTTTTGACAGAGGCGCGATAGTAGGAATCGATGACACGGATTACACATAAGCATGCAAATTCAACCAGACGTTGATCAGAATACCCAAGACAGTTTCGAATAATGGGCCACACGCCCTGGACCATGGGGAAGTGATCGGGAGAGATGTTTCGGCAGCAATTAGACGCGGCCTGGATGGCAGTACGTTGAACGGCGATGGAGAAAAAGTCGAGGTAGCTTAATAACGCGTTCAAGCCTCCTTCTCTGACAATGGCGCTCGGGAATTCCTCCGATATCTTCTCCAACGTCTATGGTGGATATTTCAACAGATATCATGGGCGGGAGTGCAATGACTTACACTCAGCGTCTGCTCAGCAAGATCGATGTAAGATATCTCAATTAACTTGCTGCAGAGAACGGGTATGGCGCCGTGATAGACGACGGTATGTGCCACACCTGGCAATGCTTCCATCAGATTCGCCAAACACCTGCATGCAAGGACCTGGGCTTCAGGATTCTCGTCTCCCTGGTAGCGTGATCCTCCGCTGAGAGCCAACGCGGCGGCAAGGTCAGGATCATGGTCTCTGGAATCCTCGTCTCTGTCGTCATCGTCGTCGGCATTGCCGGTGCCACCAAGAATCTTGACGAGTTCGCGAATGTATGATTCAACAGGGAATGAACCAGCCAAAGTGTCCTCGGTACTGATGCTCAGCAATTCGGTGAGTTCTTGTAGCGAAATGAGACGCGTCGTCGGGTCAGCGGTGGGTTTTATGTTGTTGAGGAGGTTCTTGAGTCGCCCAGAAAGTCCGAGCATGTACGAACTGAGTTGTCGATAATCGCCAAATATGGCCATCGCCGTGGATTCGTCGAGATGTCCTAGACCGCTGTCATGAGACGTTGTGTTCCGATCCTTGACCCCGTCTTCTTCTTCGTCATCGTCGTCGTGATCGTGGCGGTCAGGTAAATCTAACTCTCCTTCGTTAGTGTCTTCGTGCTCATCGTTCGTTTGTGGGTCCTTGGTCTGAGGAGGGTCGTAGTCACCGCGAGAGGGACCGGGTGCGGTTGCCTTGCCCTTTGCGGCGGCAATCTTGCCCTTTGAGCTGACATTTCTGTTCGCCGATAAGATGTAGTAGAGGGAAAGAGTATCAGAGAACATACCTAGTCTTCTTCGGCATCTCTAGAGGTTCTGTAAGGGGGAGATCTGAACGGGAACGGAGGGAATATGCACTTGTGGCTGTTCGGAGGCGTTTAAGAGTTGAAGAGGAAGCGGCTGGTGTATCTTCGTCTGAGGTAGCTTCTGGCAACGCACGCTTCTTGCCTTTGATATCGCGGGGAGGTTCTTGGATAGATAATCCAGAGGATTGAGGAGGGAACGTGACCCGGCGGGCTCTAAGGTGAAAACCATGAGGATGGGCGATCCGGCTCGGGGAGGGCAACATACTTTTTCGACGGTCTCGCCGCCTGCTCTTCCGTCTCCTTCCCTTTTCCCTTGCTGGTGCTGATAGTACGCGGTCGCTTGGATTGATTGGAGTGTGAGGTTGAGCGACTGGGACCAGCTACGTCTGCGGCAACGGCGGAACGGTCTTCGGATTCGAGTTCCCTCTCCTTTTCTTTTTCCTTCTCCTTGGCTGCTTTTACTCGTGCGCTGGAACGCAGATTCCGGGGAGTGGGTGAGGACGATGAGGCTTCGTGTGTGACTTGTTCTGAGCTGGAACTACTAGATTCTGGGTTGTGCTGGGATAAGTCCATTTAGTGTCGGCCCCCAGCCATTGAATCTGTTGTAGAAGCTCGAGAGGAAGAGAGAGTTTGTGACCGTCAGGAAGAGTCACCCTCAAGGGTTTAGTCTGTCAGCAAAGGTGGCCACTGCGCCGCCACGCGACGTTCCCTTATCAGGAATATTTCCTCAAGGCTACTTGTCATTTCCTCGACTGCCCGCTCTCAAGGGCGTAGGCAGAAAAGTCTGCGTGCTACTGTTATTTAAGAGCAAGACTACAGTGCAAATTAAAAAATGCAATTTTTCGCCCGTTCTGCGTGCCCTGGAGCGATTCGGGAGCCAGAAAGTACGGCAAGCGGTGAACGACATGCAAAAACAGCTACAACACCGGCGCACATACGTAGATGCATAACCCTGCACCTGGAAACCATACGCGCCCGAGGTCGCATCCCCGAATTCGAGCGAGGAGCGAGAACAACGAGACCGATCGCGCGTACGGTCTGCCATGATCTCGGTGGCTCCGCGCGCTGCTCGATTTCGGCGGGCTCTACGTCTCTTCTCTTCCTCCCACCCTTCACTTACCAGTCCAAAATCGAAGAAGCGAGAGGAAATCAACTTTAACCCTGAAGTCTACTTCGACGATGTTCCCAATCCTGAGCACGTCAACTACAAACGTCTCACGTCCAACGACCTGGAGGCATTTAAACACCCCCCGAGACGAGTCAAGATGTTGGTTCGCGACTACATCGAGGACTCGTTGTACAACCCCCACTATGGCTATTTCTCGAAACGTGCAACCATCGTCACCTCGCCGAAACATATAGACTTTGCGACACTCCAAGACTCAGCAGAATTTCAGGAAGAGGTCGCGAAACGGTATGCTTCATACGGGAAGGATGAGCCTGGGCCTGGAAAACAGCTGTGGCACACCCCGACCGAGATATTTAAGGTACTTCACGGTTTGGATTATCTGTGGTATTCATCCTTATTCTGGTGTGTAGCCGTGGTACGGGCAGAGCGTTGCCAAGTGCATCCTGACCGAATATCTCCTCAAGTACTTCCCTTACGAAGACCTCGTCATTTACGAGATCGGAGCCGGGAACGGGACTCTTGCCCTGAACATCCTAGATTACACTCGAGACACTTACCCGCAAGTGTACGAACGGATGAGGTACAATATCGTGGAAATCAGCGGCAGCTTGGCCAAGCTGCAGGAGCGGAAATTGAAGGACCACCCGTGTGTGACAATAACTAACAAGAGCATCTTTCACTGGGACCAGAGGGAAGACTCCCCGTGTATGTTCATCGCCATGGAAGTCATCGTGAGTGAGCTGCCTATCTATCAATACAGGATGTAAACGTGTGCACGCAGGATAATTTCGCGCATGACATGATTCGATATGACATGCGGACACTGGAAGCCTACCAAGGGCTTGTGACCTTGGACGACAACGGGGACTATTCTACATACTTCACGAAAGTGACGGATCCCCTCATTTCTTCGTTCCTCCAACTCAGGAGACACCTCTTTCACCCGCCACCTCTCCCACGGCTGATAAAGGACTCTCCTACTTTCCGGAGCATCTACTCAAACCTCCCTTTCTCCCGAAATCTCTCCGCCCCTGAGTTTATCCCAACAAGAATGCTCAGCTTATTACAGACCCTCCGACGGTATTTCCCTCGGCACCGCTTGCTACTCTCGGATTTTGCGTCGTTACCGGATGCCATCCCTGGGATAAACGCCCCAGTCGTTCAGACACGCTACCAGAACGCGACGGTGCCCACATCGACCTTATTCGTCCAGCCAGGGTATTTCGACATTTTCTTCCCAACGGACTTTGAAAGATTGCGAGATATGTATGAACACATACTTTCCCAACCCGACCCATCTGCCATGGATTCTTCTACATCACGTGTTTTGCCATCGAGCAGCAACGCTTCTTCACCATCCATTGGAGCCGACTTTTTCTCCTCATATCACCCACTGAATCGAAGGGCCAAAGTTGAAGGGGTTGTATCAGCGAGTGGACTGCCGGTCGGTGAGAGGAAAAGTAGCGTGTTCACCCACGCCGAGTTCTTGGAGACATACACGGATCTGTCACGGACAAGGCTGAAAAACGGAGAAAACCCAATGCTAGAGTACTACCAAAACGTCAAGTTTCTGTTCTAACGGGCTCGGCACTCTCCCCACCCTCTCATTTATTGTCGTCGCAGAATATAAAAGTAGTAATGGAATGCCTCCCCTAGTCGCCGGATCTCCAGTTGGGTATCAGGTTTTAAGAGGTAGCGTTTCCGAAAGTGAGGTTGCCCAAAGGTCAAGTACATGAATAACCCTGCTGAGCGCAGGACTCTGAAAATTTACACCATCGATCCAAATTCAACAGTAAGGAGCGTTGGTGCTCACCGCAAAGCATCATTGACTTCCCGGTTGCAGTCCTGTTCCACCTGCTCCGGTGGATCCTAAAACATGTAGGCTTAAAAAAGGACTGCGAAGGCAGCGTCGACCGTGATTACCCAAACGTCGCCTTTTGCTGTCATCATTGCATCCATCGTCCCTGGAAAAGATTGTCAAACACATAGAATAGGTATGGGGTGGGCATTCTCACCTTTATCAAAGGCGACGTCGAATGTGCCAGCATCAAAAGGTAGTTCTCGGACGTCTGCCACCACCCCTTCAGGGAACGAATGAGCTTCGTGCCACATACGGACAAACCACCACTAACATTCCATTTCCGGTCGCAGGGTGTTGTGGCGTTGTTGCATTTGGGTGATGACCACGGAAGAGTACTGAGTACGGGACAGTCAGCCTGGATTGGAACACACTGGAGGTATCTGACATCTACGTTGGTGATACTCTTATATCCGTCATCGTACATCTGCATATATGTATGGTATCGAGAAGCTAAGATCTGATGGTGGCACGAATAACTTACCTCTTCCGATAACCTCGAGTTTCCGCACCCCAGCACCAATATCCGTGCAGACTTGTCCGGTATCACCTCGTGGATGATGTGTGAGATATCCGAGTATGACTTGAACCAGTCAAACGAGCCGTCATCGGTTTCCCTTGAGAAACGAGTTTTGTGGTGCCAAAGACTGATAAAAATTAACCGTCGTACTGCGTATATCTGTGATCCCTGGAGACAAGCAAAGGTCAGGTGGTCCATGGTGACTGCTGATTGACACTTTGTTCTTGCCAATAGTCCTTTGAGCCGTATTGTTCGTTGTCGTGTGGGAGCGAGGACATGGCGGTGTGGCTGAAAATCAGATGCACGGATTCGGACATGCTCTACAGCATTTTGTTTGCTCGACCCACCCCCATTCAACTACGCAAACCCCGGTGGAAAAATTGGTGAAAAAAATGAAAGGATATAATCCAATTGTTCTCTCTATGGCTGGTGGTAGATATGAGAGAGGGCAGTTATCCAAATGCGGAAATTCTGAGTTACAATCATCTTGCGTTGCGCCGACGCCGCCGAACCCTCGTAAAACGTTTGTTATTTGTGTGGTCGTCGTAAGCCCCAGCAACCGACGCCCGCCGCGCCGTCTCCCCCTTCCTCCGCCCCCCACTCCATGTCATGCCTCGCAACCCAAATGCCGGTCCTTCCACACTCAGAAACAGAAACCGCGTCACCAACAAGACCAGGCTCAAGGTCATCCACGGCAACATCGACGCCGATCCTCATGTTCTCGACGAGGACGAGGAGAAGGCCAGGGTCGTATCTACTGCTGGCGTTGAAGCTGAGGATGCAAATGTTCGTCTCTTCTTTCCTCCTCAATCCTACTTCCACCTGCCCCTCGGGAGCGCCGCGTGTTTCCTCCTGATTGGCTGCTGCTCGTGGGAATCCAATCCGCGGTTTGCTGACATAACATTCTTTCCCTTTTAGGAACATCACCTCCAGGCTGTGCTCTCGGCCGCTGCTCAGAGGCACCAGAGCCAACGGGCGGCTCGAGCTGGTGGCAACGAAAAGGAGAAGGCTCCTGTCGCGTACATCCCCACCCCAGATTCGAACGGTCTAGTAGACAACTACGACGAACTCTATCCATCCAACCACTGGAAGGATCCCAGCACCTACCTTCGTTGGTCAAGTACTGTCGAAGAGTCCATCACCAACGGACTTAACAATGGGTTCGTTTACTACATGGACGAGTGCGATAAGGAGTGGCTGGACAAGAACAACGAACAGGCACGTGGGGAGGGCACCAGTGCCCAAGGGGCCATTTCCTCGCGGTCTGGCCACTCTCAACGTAGCTCCAAGGCCAAGGGAAAGGAGCCTGACCTTTCAGCCCCGGTCGTCATGTCCGAGGACGAGTTCGAGCTCGTGATGGCCGTATTCGAAAAGGCCACTCACGACAAGACCGAATATCTCCACCACGCTTTGGAGACTGGGATGTCCTTCCCCCCATTTACGGATTACCAGGACACCTTTTCCACCCCTCTTTCTCCGTCTATGTTTGCCGATTTTATCACACCCTCTTGGCTCCCTACCCCCGCTCACCTTATACGTCTTGCGAGGGTCGTGTACCCTCATTGGCGTGAACGACGTCTCGAAGCAGGAGGTAAACGGATTATACCCGCCGTCAATGTGTGTCTTTTTTTTCGGATTTCTTATCATTTTCTTACACATCTCTAGCTTGACGAGACAGATACTAGGAACGAGTCGTACATCTGTTTCCGAAGGAGAGAAATCAAAGCCGTCCGCAAGACACGAGCTTCACACGTCACGTTCTCAGATAAACTCATTCGCCTCCAAAACGAGCTCACGAGCGCGTTCGAGATAGCGAATGAGGTCATTGCCAGGGAGACGCTAAAGAAGGAAACGGCGCAGTTGCAACAGGAAGTTTGGAATCAACGGATCGTCTTCTCCGATCTCAAGAGGAAATTCCCCGCTCTCAGCACGAAGGAAGATGAAGAACTTCTTGTCGATAAGGAGCGTGTTCCGAAGAGGCCAAAGGTCGAATCGTGAGTTCCTGTCAATCTATTTCCGTTACAAATTTAACAATGTTACAGTCGTATGAATCTGAAGCTAAGGGCAACCGAAGCTACCCCTCAACTAGAGCCGCTCGTTCGACCAAAGGAGCGCGCTGCCGCCATCCTTCAACAAATCGACCGCGATCTGGCCAAGGTAAAAGAGAGAGACCATGGTTGTTGGGACGATCAGGTCGAGGTTAGTTCAGCACTCTTCCTCTTAAAAGCTCTCAGGTACTAACACCATGCGACAGAACTCGTTACAGGCACAACATATCCCCCTATCCCAGCGTTATTTCAAGGTTTTCAAGAACTCTCTCCCATCCGAGGAGGATTCCCCTCCACGCCCTCGAGCGGCTGTCGCTCTGCGGAGGAGGCTTGGGCGCGGTGGTATTCTACATTACGACCGTCGGGTCGTGCCTCCGATTACCACTCGTCGTGCTTCGCGCGGTCCCATCGACGACTATCTAAGCTTCGAACTGACCTTCCCCGGACGACTAGAAGGTTTGTCGGAGGTCGAACGCGATGACCATGCCCGAAGGGTTGCTGAAAGGTGGAGGTACGACGAAGACGACCGGTTCCCTGCCTTCGAGGGTCCGGAAGAGCTGGAGAGACATTTGTTTGATGACTACGAGGCCAAGTGAGTCTATCCCATCTGCAAATAGAACCTATCTCATGTACTACCACAGGTATATGCGTCACCATATGACGCTTCTTCATGACCCTGATCACCAAGCACTTACAACCGACCCGACAATCACCATCACCACAACGGAGGGGAAACAGGTCACTGTGTTACCCTTCCGTCTTGGCCCTACTCACTCGCAGCCCCGCCGCGAAGCTCAGTCCACCATTCAACGTCCAACCCCTGTCCAAAACCCAATACCATCCATGCCGCCCGGTACGCAGATATCCATGCAATCGAAGAAAATGCAACCACCAACAATGGCTTCCGTTCGTGTCCCTTCCACCGGTTCTATGCGTCCTCCTGCACCTCCTACTATGCCCCCAATCTCGACTCATGTCGCTCACTCTATCACCGAGACCCCGACAGACACTCCTAACCCCGCTCCTTCAGAAGGCGATACGGTTTCCCAGGATGCTGCGTCTCAGCCACAACCAGAAACTCAGGCACAACCCCAGCCGGAACCCATCATCCCTACTCCTGCCTTGACCTCACCCGTCAGGCCGCCCTCCCAGAACCAACAGTCAACCCCTGTCGGTATGAACCTCCCCGTGATCACGAACAGTTATCACATTCCTGTAGCCGGGTTCTCGACAACCGTTTCAAACAACACGTCCCTGCCTTACTCTGGTCAAACGGGTAACGTTCTGAGCGCACAACAGATGCAAAACATCAAGATGGCATTTGCGGAACAGACGCCAACCATGCATCAGCTCCAACCCACGACCGGAAACATTCTTCCTCGTGTTCCTGCACAATACATGGGACATGTGAACGGCGTCAACTATGACCACCTTCAAGTACGTCAGCTACATTGGACCCAGCAGAGGATACCTACGAACGGATTGAATGGAACGACTGCGACACAACCGAATGGCTACACTGGCGCGTTCCAACAAGGTACGGTGAATGGGATTCGGACGAACGGCATCACCGTTGGACATGTCGTCGGGCAACATTCCTCGTCGCCGCTTTTACAGAGCGCATCTCCCGTTCCAAACGGTTCGATGCATGGTTCTCCCCCGCGACCGTCTTCACAATCGTCGGTAGCCTCCTCTCCCTCGATGCAGACGCAGACGGTGGGGGTGAATGGAAGATACTCCTAATCTCGCTTTTCATTTCGACCTGCAGCGTTTGTATGTACATAGTTGTTATTCCCGGCGCTTGGAGTTTGTTTTCGATATCGCCCCTCGCTTTTTCGTTTGCCTACTTAGTACTTAATACTTAAATCGAATATCACCTCCCTTCTGACTTTGGGTTATTCTGGAGCCGGAGCCATCACAACGAGCGCCCGCGACGTTACCAACCGAGGGTTGCCCACATCATGACTCCCTCCCGCTACCAGTACCTCCGAACTCCGAGGAGACGATACCAGACCTCCGCTTTCCACAATACGACTAGAACGCTGGCAGGACTCGAGCTTGTCTCGACGGACCAGTCTATCTTCTACAGACTCTGGTAAACTAGATTCATACGAAATGATCCAGCCATACGGAGCCACCAACCATTCCGGCGTTGATGTTGAGGCCAGGTATGACACCACAGGCGAAGAGACTTCTTTGTTGGGCGCCTCTGCAACCGGCCGAGAGGTGACAAAGCGGGAGGGACATGCGACGATGGTTAGTGGTATCGGGAACCTTGCGAACACAATTGTGGGGAGCGGTGAGTGACATCCTTGTGACGTTGTCAGGCCCCTTTTAACTCGAGTAAACGAAGGAATGGTCACTTTCCCACTGGTACGACTCCCGCCTCATTGCACAAGAGCCACTCGTGCTGACCCTCACCAGGCCCTCGCTTCTGCAGGTGTCATCCCTGGCGTGCTTACCTGTATATTCTCTGGAGGGACTTCCGCATTCGGATTGTACTTGTTATCACGAGCAGCCAACAAGACACCCCATAGACGGTCATCATTCTTCGCCGTGGCTGAGCTGACATACCCTAGAGCCGCCATATTCTTTGACGCAGCTATCGCTATCAAGTGTTTCGGTGTTTCTATTAGGTGAGCGATTCGGGCTGTTGCTGCAATTTCAGGCGTTAAACCCTCACATGTCACACTTCAGTTACCTTATCATCATTAAGAGCTTAATGCCCAACGTCGTGGCCGCAATACACCATGACATCGTCTCCCCTGACGCGCGCCTTCCGGATTGGGCTTTATCTCCCCGTGTTTGGATCTGTCTCATTATGCTCATCCTGGCGCCTCTCTCGTTCCTGAGACATCTCAACAGTCTGAGACATACGAGTTTTATCGCACTCTTCGCTGTCGGTACGAGAGTTATCTCTTGGCTACAGGGTTATTGCGCTGACAGGTGGTTTCAATAAGTGTACCTTATCCTGGTTGTGGTCTATGGCTACTTCAACCCCATGGAAGGTACTCCGGAACCCGGGGAGATCCACCTTATTCACTTTACGCCCACATTTGTGTCTACTTTCCCGGTCCAGGTGTTCGCTTTCACCTGTGCCCAGAATGTAAGTTCGGGTGGTCGTTCCGTCGGTGCCTTTATTCACGCTGTACTATGTAGCTCTTCCCGATCTACAATGAGTTGATCAACAATACGCAACGTCGCATGAACCTCGTCATAGGCACATCGATCGGCTCTGCTATTGGTATTTACGAGATCATCGGAGTGTTTGGTTACCTCACTTTCGGTTCTAAGGTCTGTGCGAGTACTTCCGAGCCACAAGCACATTCTCACATCGTGGCAGGTCGGGGCCAACATTATTGCGATGTACCCATCTACTTCGATCTTCATCGCTGTTGGACAATTGGCCATTGCAATCCTTGTCATGTTCTCGTATCCATTGCAGGTTCACCCGTGCCGCAACAGCCTTGACAAGATTTTCTATCCAGGTAACAAGGTAACGAAACCTGCCACAACTGAAAGCGACGACGAAGACGACGACCTTTCGGTCATTGATGACCATGGAGCTGAGGACATGTCGACATTCAAGCATACGCTCCTTACGGTCGCGATTACCCTGAGCGGGTTCACGGTCGCTTACTTTGTCGACGATCTGCAAATGGGTGAGCCGGTTCATGTAGCCGCGGACTAGGCGAGGGCTAATCCTACCACGTGCCAGTTCTATCCTTCGTTGGTTCCACAGGGTCGACGACGGTTTCATTTATCTTACCTGGCCTCTTCTTCTGGAAGCTAACAAGGAACGATCCGGGAACGGGAAAGTTGTTGAATCGCTCTGCGCTGGGTCTTGCAATATACGGAATGCTAGTATTCGTGTTCTGGTAAGGAACTCTCGATCCGGTTCGAGCTTGTGGTTGACCGAGCCCCCGCAGCCTAAGTTATAACATTTATAAGGTTGTCCATCATCCTTTGGGGAACCGCAGGGGTCTTTTAGAGTAGAAACCACTAATTACTTTGCTGTTGCAATGTCTATAACCGCTTATGCATGTCATTCCCTTTGTTTTGTTCGCTGGGAGGTGGGCGTCTACTACTGGTGACCGGTGGTGGCCCGCCTCGATCTTGATTCCTAAGTCGCCCTCATTCGCCAACGCTGTCGGATGTCGGAACGCTGACTGACACGACCACAGGCGACGACCTCGACGACGATAATCAGGACGCGAGCCACGTCTCACCTGTATGTACGCTCTTCCGTTTTTGACCCAGACGACGTGCGAAAGTCTGACTTGAACCTCCCCGACATCCCAGGCTGTGTTCCTCTCGTCCCATTTCGTAGCTGCAGCCTTCCTTTAGCCCCACTTGGAACACCACCACTGCCAGCTAGCTCTGCCCAAGACTGATTCTACCAATGGCCACTGTCTCAATCCTCGCCAATCCACTCGCCAATACCTCGTCCTCGTCATTCTCCGAACCCCCTCAGATCATCTCAAACCCATCCAACCCGCCATCCGACCAACCGCAGGCATCAGCCTCCCAACCCGATGGGAATCAGTCTGTGACCGAAGTCATCATCGAGGCCCTTCGCAGCAAGGATAGATTGTTCGTGCTCAAGCTCGGAGAACAAATGGAGGCGTTGATCAATGAACGCAAGTCAGTACTTCGTTTCTCGTATACCGTCCATTCGCGTTGCATCGGAGATGGACCACCAGTCGTCTCTCCCCATCCCCTCCACATCGTTCCACGTCGCCCCACGTCTGTGTGCATGCTGACTCGGTTCACCCAGGACTCGGATAGATGTGAACCCCACCACGTCCTACCAACGCTTGCTTGTCCACAGATGCTCCGCATACTACAGGCTGGCACCTGAGAGCGATCCCACGAGCAAGGGTATATCAGTTTATCCAACAGCCGACAGCAAGATGTACGTAAGGTCATTATTCTCGCAGTGGTCTAACCCTTATCCAACTTGTGGTTTTGTAGACCCCCTCGCCGCATTGCAGAGCTTGTCCCGCTTGAAGAAACAGCCCAACCCGCTTTCAAAATCATGCGCCGCGTTCAACAGGACCGTATTAAACTCAAATCTGCCTCACAATCCGGCTCTATTGCCGGCGAGGACGCTGATCTATCAGACCTGGATCCTTCCGAGACCGGGAGCCAGGGAGGTCGGAGTAACGCAACCGGTAGCAGTGGTCACCATAAAAAGTACATGACGATCGAGGAGCGAGAGGCTGCGTACAATGAAGCTCGCTCTCGTATCTTCATGGATTTCGAAGAGAAGGAGAAAGCCAAAGAGAAGGATATGAGTGCTAGCTCCTCCACCTTCAGTCAACTATCCGGTTCTGCCTCCACAAGTGCTGGCAGGGACAGCGGAAGCGTTGGGGATATAGAAGACTCACTAAGCTCTGTTGCTACTGAAAGCGAGTGGTCTGGTCCAGTTACCCGCAGCGAGAAACCTCGTCGTTCGGGATCGGGAAACACGTCTGCTGGATCGTCTCGCTCACTCCGGTCCTTCAATAACGGAGGGAGTTCTCGCAACTCTCGAGCCACTTCTCCGTCCTTCTCTTACGCATCACTTTATGAACCTCCGCCGGTATCGTATGACCAACCTCAGTATTTTGGTCCCCCACCGATGGGACACAATCCCGCTTACATGTACCCTCCCTATCCTCCCCCCTCTGGGCAGCCAATGGGGCAAGGCGTGATGCCTCAATATCCCTACTACCAGCCGTATCCATACCATCAACAGCACCCTCATTCCGATCCCACTAGCCCCTCGATGGGTGAACAGACGTTCCACCCGCAACCACACCCACATTCACAGTCACAACAGCAACTACCATACCCACCACAATACATGTGGCCACCTGGACATCATCCTACCCCCCCACAACCACCCCAACACAGACAAAGCGCTCCCCCGCAACAGGTTCATTCATCAAGCACTCCTAGTATGCCTCCTCCGCAAGGCCCAGGGTATCCTCCGCAGTTTATTCCGCATTCTGGTCAATATGGTCACTACACAATGCCTTACTACTATCCACCGCATCCCCAAGGCCCCCAGTCGACACATCCTCCTCACCAGCTACCACATATGCATGGCCAGCTATATCACCCTGACAACAATGGACAAGGGCATGGCCCGGTAATGGGGAGCTCGAATCCAAGCGTGGATTCTCACAACGGAAGGAGAGGTAATAACACCAGCCGGCGGAATGCACCCAAAGTGCGGACTGCGTGGAGCTACGGACCTGGGCCTGGTGGGTTCGAGTACCACAACAATAACGGGGACACTGTAGGACCTAGGTTGACTTCATCGAGGAGAGCCTCTGGAAACTCCAGTGTCGGTAGTAGAACCCCAGGGGACGAGGCTTCGTCGACTGCTGTAAGTTCACCTTTGGCGTAATCCGGTTCATCCCTCACAGTCCTATTGTAGTCGTCGTCAACGACGTCGTCTTCGTCGCGGCACACCTACACCTCGACCTCGACCACTTCCAAACACCCTCTCCCTGCGAGACCTGATTGGGCAGTAGGGTTGAAGGCTCAGCCGACTCTCTCCCCTCGCGGACACCACGACCAACATCAAAACTCACGCAACTCACCAAGCAGGAATGGTCCTCAGCCAAATGTGCAACATTTGCCACCTGTATTCTTGCAACCTGCTGATTTTCCCCCGTTATCGAATATGCCATCAAATTCGGAAAGACGGACCCCCGCAGTGAGTGGGGCGTGGAACAACCCGACGTCGAACAAATCAATCATGACGCCTGCCCCTTCTGGACCCGGGACGCACGGCTCGGCATTAGTGCGCTATAATAATGGAGGCGGACCGCCGGAAGGCAAGCGGTTGTGCCAGGAAAGAGGTGAATCCAGTGCGGAAGAATCGTCACTTGCCGGAAAGATGGAGGTGATAACCTTAGAAGGGGTTGTGGGGAGGACGGAAGGACCTGCATCCGCAGAGGGATCAGTTGGACGGTGATAAGGACGGAGTTTGGGCTTGCGGTATAGTAGAATGGTTTTTTATCGTTGCTTTGCCAGTGTTGTGCTCGTTTTTTCCCTCCCTCAACTCAAGCGTCGTTGTTGTCTCCCCACGTGTTGTCGAGTTCGGCCGCTCCTGTTCTTGTCTTTTTCTTTTTTTCCCTCTCCTATGTATCCTCTGATTTTTGTGTATCCGATCTGTTTTCTTTTCTTCTCGTGGAATGCATGTAGTCTGAAAAAGTGAAACCTGCAGCCTGTGGGAAATTCGACCGTAACTCAACCGATCACGAACGCCCATGTCACGTTTGCGGAACCGGCAACACGCTGAAGAGGAAGATGCTTCTGCTTTGAAGCTGGGGACTGGTATGGTCTCTATCAACCCCCCATCGTCCTGGAGCTGATGGTGGACAATAGAGTTTAACAATGCTGGTTGTTTGCTGATATCGGAGGTCAAATATCTGCTGGAGAACCGAGACAAGGATCCTCCAGACACCGCGTCAGCTCTTTGCGGTTACCAATCTGTGACAATTAGGGCTGATCCTACTACTCAGAGTCTACAACAAGACATTGGAGTACGTAAAAACGTTCGCAAAGTTCAACACGACGGATTCTGCGAGCGCGGTTCGAGAGTATGGCTGCCTTCATCAGGATCCCAGATATACAGATTTCCCACTGTTGCATACGTTTCTAGGACGCTGAGGCGTGAACCAGCTTTGACACAGTTCGAAACGGCCCAAATTGCGAATCTATGTCCCGCGGATGCGGAAGAAGCTAAGAGTATCATCCCCAGGTTCGTTCTCGTCCAGATCGAATCTTTAACGGTTTTCTGATCCTGCTTTCACAACAGTTTGGTGAAGATCGACGACGATAAGTTGCAGGCGTTGCTGGATGAAATCCAAACGATGAGAAAGTTCCAGTCGTAACTGCTCTTGCGGCTGCGGTTTTTGTACTACCTGCTTCTAGTCCTCGATGCCACGAAGGGCCCATTACTAAATAAACCGAAATAAACTACAGGCTTGTTGCCCCCTCACCCTTCGGAAAGGTGCGGACCAAATGGATTTTCGCATCCTCAACTTTCCATCTCTTCCGGTTGTTTCTTGTCTGTTTTCCCTTCCTCCCCCTCCCCCTCCCCCTCCTCTTCTGGGTCGAGTGGGGGGAAGGATTCCAGTCCAGCACTGTCAGTGTAGTTGGTGGAGTTGAATTTCTTTCTCTCCTTGAACGGGTTTGTCCTACGTTCCCCCTTTCTTACTACACTTTCAGGTGGTATGTCCCCCCTGTGATTGAGGTACAGAAGGTCTTGACCTGTGTAAGCATCGATTGTATGAATCCATGCGTCAAAACTGTGAAAGCACGAGTTGCATGAGCGTTACGATGGCATGCAAAGAGGAGGGTGTTGATCGGTGAGGTAACTCACACAGCGTGTTTGTCCTCGATGGCTCTCATCTGTGAATAAATGTGTTCATTTTTGAATTTCTCGATGGACTCTCGATGAACTTCAAAGTCGATAGGGTGGCGGTGTTCCGGGTCATTGGGGTCGTGCATGCGTTCGTTGGTGGCTGTGATCTTTCTGTTGTAAGCTTCAAAGACCGGGTATTCGAGGAGGAGACCAAGTGCAGGCATCTTTGGGATCATCACCCCTCTGGGGCCATACATCTGATATCAAAGGTAGGAGGAGCATAATGTTGGAGGCGATGGGCAGATATTCAATTACCTCGTCAATCACGTTTGGTGGTGTTCCGGTTCGTACTGAGAGCACAAGGGCGGTCATCATCTTGCGCTAAATACAAAAAAAGGGGGCGTCGTTCGTTTGAGGTAGGTATCTCATGCCGTGTGGTGGGGATGAGATGGAACTGTACGCACGATCTTTAAGGGTGAAGGGGATCGGACGATGAGAGATCCCTGAAATTGAATACTGGAGGCTGAATACCTGATGTAACATGAAACTCTGGCCATGTAGGAGCACGCTAATCCATTCTATCTCGCTGTGAACCACGGGATCTACTACTTGGATATCTTTCATATGTCGTTGGTTGCTCCTGTCTCTGAAGTCCTTGTCGACGGTGAAGTTGTGAAAGTTATGCGTGCCTTCAAAGCGTTTTACAGCGGTTCTCAAGGCGTTGAGTTCTGGCACACCAATCCGCCAGGCTCGTTTGCGTTGTAATTCTTCTAGTCGATCAGCAAGCTTCACCTGGTCAGAAAGTTCACTATTTTCCTCTCCGCGCGTTTTTTTGAGGAAGTCCCAAAATTGATGAGTGGGCGGATCGCCGTTTTGCCTGCGAAGAGAGTAGAAGAGACCCGACCCTGGTTTTGGAGGAATGAGGAGATAGGTGGGGAAGAAGTAGGTGTATTTTCGGCTGTCACAGCTCCTGTTCATGTCGTAAGCCACCTTTTGGCGAATCCTCGAACCGATTTTGACGATCGGTTAATTACTTACAACCTTGAGTTGAAAGAATTTTGGACGCGCAGCTGTGAGGGTTATGTCAATGGGGGTGCGCAAGTAGAATTTGATCAAAATATACGGACAATATTCCATACGTGGATGTCTGACGGGAGGTTGCTATTGACAGCTGCGACGAGGTTATCGACACCGGGAGGTGAAGTTATAAGCTTCATGTTTACGACGTTGCCTGCAGCGTGGACGCCGGCGTCTGTTCGTGCTGCTCTCGCAAGGGAGACCTTTACGGGGTCATCGGCATTGTCTTCTGATACTGCCCCAGATTTTACAAAAGCTTCAAAAAGTACACCTTCGATAGTCCTTGCGTTAGGTTGGCTGGGTTCAGGTATGTCAGCTGACCGAGGGACAGGGTGAAACTCATGCTTACATTTGCATCCCTGCGTAGTTGGTTCCCGAAAAGCCTATAAGGATAGCACACTGCTTTTTGGGCAGACGAGGTATTTTGGGGCGGTCGGGATGATCCTCAACCTGGGGGCGAGTACCCCGGCGTCTCCCTTTATTCTTTTCGCCCTGTTTACCTTTCTGCGACTTGTGCGTTGCCTCTGGTGCCCCAGGAAGATCAGAGGCACATGATCCCTTATCCGCGCTGGTATCAGGGTTTCCATCAATTTTGGCACGCTTGGGTTCGGGCGGGACGGTCCCCTCTCCTTCGAGGAAACGCTTGGCCATGTCGTTTGAGCATTTGGGCTGGATACCCTGGTCCGTCGCGTCGGACGATACCGCGTCCATGAACTTGTTGAAGGAGTGCAGGAAACAGATAAGCATGGATTGAAGGGAATCGATTACTGGGGAACACGTACCGGGTTGTGAAATCTGCCGTGATAGTAGGATGGTGAATGAAATGAAAGGGATCGGCAAACAGATACAAATACATTCCCCCGTCCTCCTGTTCTACGAGGTAACATACAATAACTACCTGACAGCGCGTTGCAAAACGATAGACCGCTTTCGAGAAAACAGGATAAGATTTCTTTGTTTATACCGTGACGTGTAAACAAAGATTTTGAGTGCAGAGTCGGTGCGGAGATCAACCTCGAAGTTGATGCATGATGAGCGCTGTTTGCCACAAGCCATCCAAATACCTCGCCGCACTCATGTCGATACACTCAACTCAGTCCGCCCCACACGCACAGACAAGCAAGGTGCCATGAGTTATACCTTCGGCTCTTATCCCGGAGGTGTTTGGGAGGGCCCGAGGGGACATACGATCTGTGCCAACTGGTGGTGTAAATCTTTGTTTACATGTCACACATAAATAAAAGAATCCTGTTCTATTTTTTGAAAAAGCGGTCCATCGTTTGCAACGCGCTGGAAGAGAGATGACTGCCGACTCTATCTGCTCCGACGCGGTGTGCGGCTCGTGGTGGTTTAGGTAAAGTAGGCGGGGGAATTCGAAGTTACCCGGGTCTGTCCCGTTCTCTCCAAGTCGTTCCACCACTGGACTCGAGTCAGTCCTGCACTTTCCCTGCCTCCTCCACCTCCGGCAAGAATATAAATACCTCTTTCCTCCGTCTACGCCTCCTTTCTCTCTCTCTTAATCTCCTGTAACCACCATGAAGATCACCCAAAAGATCGAGCAGGCAAAAAAAGAAAACAGGACCTGGTGGTCTTTCGAGTACTTCCCTCCGAGGACTGCTCAGGTGCGTTGGTTCATAACTCGTATTCCGCATCTCCTCCCAACGCTGCGAACAGGGTCTACAAAACCTCGTCGATCGTATCGAACGTATGCGACTCCTCGGCCCGGAATTCATTGACATTACATGGTACGCTATCCACTATCTGGCTCGTATGCGCTCGAGCCTGTATTCATGCGTTCCTCAGGCATTCTGGGGGACGTACTTCCGAACTCACGACGGAGATGGTTAAATTTTGCCAGGGGACGATTGGTCTCGAGACGTGCATGCACCTGACATGTACCAACATGCAGCCCGAAAAGATTGACATAGCCCTGGCGGTGCGTCCTTACAATATTCTATCGTCGTTCGGACAATGAATTCTATTGACCTAGGCTGCTAAGGAGCATGGATGTCGCAATGTTCTGGCTCTTCGGGGGGACCCTCCAGCCGGAAAAGAGGTCTGGGAGGCGGTCGAAGGAGGCTTTGTCCACGGAATCGATCTCGTTCGACACGTCCAAAAACACTACGACGACTACTTCGATATCGCTGTTCCCGGCTTTCCAGAACATATCCTCCTCCCCCAAGAGCAGTTCCAGGTAGAATTAAAACACCTGAAGGCGAAAATCGACCTCGGTTGTTCTTGGATCTTCACCCAGATGTTCTTTGACGTGGACCTCTTCGTCCGTTGGGTGAAGGCTGTTCGAGAGGCGGGTATCACGGTCCCAATCGTCCCAGGCATCATGCCCATCCAAAATTGGAACGGGTTCCAGAAGGCTACGAGGATGGCGAACACTGTCATCCCGCAGCATTTCCTGGACGTCTTGGAACCCGTCAAGAACAACGACGAGGAGGTACGAAAGCTTGGCGTTAAGCTTGTGGCCGATATGTGTCGGACGATCTTGAAATCTGACCTGGATATTCACGGCATCCATATATATACCATGAACCTCGAGAAAGGAACCAGGATGCTCTTAGAGGAGCTGAACCTCGTTCCTAGGATCGAGTCCATTAAGCCACTCCCGTGGAGACAGGTAGATTTGTGGACAACGGATTCGTGCATCATAGCTGACGCACCTCTTTCAGTGCTTGACACCCGGTCGTCGAAACGAGACCATCCGACCGATCTTCTGGGCAAACCGTACCAAATCGTACATTGCAAGAACAGAAAACTGGGATGAGTATCCTAACGGTCGGTTTGGTGATGCTCGAAGTCCTGCATATGGTGAGATAGACGGTTATGGTGTTTCGCTGAAACAAACTGTATGTAACAAGGGAACCTCTCGCCAAACCCACGTTGACGTTTTCTTGCAGAAGGAGGAAGCCCTGAAAATGTGGGGATCCCCGACGGAGTTCGATATATTCAAGGCCGTCTTCCGAGATTTCTGTCTCGGAAAGGTTCCTTCACTTCCGTGGTCAGAACAAGGACGGTCCTCAGAGATGAAAGTTATCGCGAGGAAGCTGGCCCAGATCAATGACCTAGGATTCTTGACGATTAATTCGCAACCTGCCGTCAACGGTGTGCCTAGTAATGACAAGGTCTTCGGATGGGGCCCAAGCAATGGGTTTGTGTACCAGAAGGTGATTTATTTAGCCATCCCTCGGTTTTCTAACTGATCCCTTTCTAGGCCTACCTCGAGTTCTTCGTTTCCCCGGAGCTGTTGACTGTCCTCCTTTCTCACATTGAGCAGGATGCTAACATCACCTACTACGTCATCAACAAAGCCGGCGACCTCCGTACTAATACCCACTCCGAAGGTCCGAATGCAGTGACGTGGGGTGTGTTCCCTGGCAAGGAGATTATACAGCCCACAATTGTTGAAGCAATCAGCTTTATGGCATGGAAGGATGAGGCATACGAGCTTGGTCACCAGTGGGCGAACTTCTACGAGCTGGGTTCTGCGGCATCGGAGTTTGTCAAGGCGTTCTTCGACACATCATTCCTCGTGAACGTCGTTCATAACGACTTCCGACAACCGGACGGGATTTTTGAACCATTCATCAAGGCCGCCGCGGACCACGCCACCCAAAGGCGCGTTCCGAACGGGCACGCGAGCGGAGATACCGTCGGCTTGTCCAACGGTCGTGCTCACTGATCTACTACTCCCTTCTATTATCTCCCTGTCTACTCCTTCCCTTATGTTGTTGCATTCCCAGCTTTGAATCACCTCGCATCTTCTTAGAGCGGACGCTTTTAGTCCAGGTTCAACCCCTGTTGTGATATTTCCCCCCGAGCATCAGCATCTCACCATACATCCAGCTGCGCTGATGCGTAGTCACTTCATTTGTATTCTATCATTCTCTAGTGTTCAGATGATCCTATCTTTGTTTTCACGGAAAAAATCGTTCGCACTCAACCTCATTCTTGATCAGAAAATATTTGTGCTCGGACGCACTATGTGACGTTATTGTCTGAAAGGTCAGAATCACGTACAACACCGGACCACTGAGTGACTATCCGTAACACCAGATAATATTATTTCCGTCGTAGAAGGGTGCCACTAGCCGAGGTTTATTGCCCGATACCTGACAACTTCCACATCGTGTAAACCAACGAAACACATGAATTAAGCGTCGAGGTGATACCAGTGTGTGGTGGGGTTGAGGTAGGTGAGGTTGCCATTCTTCCCGCCCCCAGCAATTTGGGAGGATGGCCGAGTTTCGAACAAAAAGGGCCAAGGCGCCGTACTCCAGATGCGCGGTTTGGAGACAAAATCCTTGCCCCGACGCAACGGTCGGGGTCCTGACAGTTCCCTTAAAAGGAACTGGATATTCGTTTATACACGGTTATATCCTTACGGATAGTCACTCACTGAGCCAATTCCAAGTAATTTATATATAAAAGCCATAGATACTAAGCCGCCTTACTCTAGTGGCTGGCGATCTTCTGAAGAACTAGTGCCTCACATCTTTTGTAGGGTTCAACGAGACCTTCATATACATTGACCACTCCCGGTCTTGGTTCAGCGACGAGTCTCACCGTCTCAGGATCACCTGATACCATTTCCTCGAACGTGCCGGTACCCGCATTACATCCCTTCCACCAAGCATACCTCGCAAGCTGTGCACCCCCGACGGCCGCAGCCTCTTTCCCGCCAGTCGCAACATAGACCTTCATCCCAAATACATCCGCTGCCAGCTGAAGGATGACCTGGTTTGCCGACGAACCGCCAGTTATAATCAACCTGCGAAGCGGCTGTGCGTCATCAGGAAGGATTTCCTGGATCCGAGCCTTGATCGATAAGAATTGCGACTCAAGGATCGCGCGTGGGTGTGCATCGTTCGGGATCGTGTCTTTGGATATCGGGGAGCCCGAGTCGGAGATGTCGTAGAAAAATTCTCCTTGTACATTGGGGGGGATGATCTCGGGTAACGGGAAGTAGAAACCCAGGGTTTTGTTGTTGCCAGGTGGAGAAGCCTCGACGAACTCGTTGTACTTGTCCCAGCTAGACTGTGCGTACTCGTTCCTGATTTTCTCCCTGGCAAGGGCTCCGTTCTTATAGCATAGCATTGCGATCAGAGCTCCCTCTTCCGTTGGGTGGGAGAGAAGATGAGAAGATACGAATCTCTTTGGAGGTTTTGCGGATGGAGGGATGGAAAGCAGGAAGGTAGTTGAGGTTCCAAGCGACATCATTCCATCCCCTGGTCTAGAGAGAGCAATCACACTGGCAGGATTATCGCCGGTGAAGGGTGCGACGAGACAGTCTGTGCCCAGCGGTTTGAGGGGTCAGGCGCGAAGCAAAGTGGAGACCAGAGCGGACGTACCAGGGGGGAAACCCCACCTTCGAGTCCAATAGGGATGGACTTCGCCGAGAGCTACGCCACCTTCAACAGGTTCCCTCATGAGCTTCCTACGAAGCTCCTTTCCCCCAGCAATCTCGAGTATGGGGTCGACCCAAGTGTGGGAGAGAACGTCCATCAAGTTCATACCACTTGCATCGGATACGTCGATCGGTGCGATCCGGCCGAGGAGTAGCGAAGCAATGAAGGAGGAAACGAGCGATATTCCGGCAGTGCTCTCGTATGACGTAGGGTGTTCACGTCGGATCTAATGCGCAAATTCTATCACCAGCGATGCGGAGATACGGATGAAACACGCTGACCTTTTTGATCTGTGGGCCAGTAAACCTCTCATAGCCGCGGCTTCCAGTTATGTCCGCCAGGGCTTGTGCGCCTCCGACGGCCGCTTCCAATTCCCTACATTCCAGAGTTGTAGAAGAATCCTGCCATATGGGAGAGTTCGAAATGGAGAAAGCTCTTGGAACCAACTGTTCTAAGAGTGATTTTTCAGGGTTGAGCGTCGCCAACAACTCCTCAGCAGAGTTGGACCAATAGACGGATCCATGTTGCTAGGACGATTAGTTAATAACTTCGTATGAGCCCATTAATCCGTGGACACACCTGGCCAGCGCCAGAAATTGCTACGATCCTTGATGTGTCGACCCCAGAGACCTGGACTCGCTCCATGAGAAGATCGAGAGCGTGCACCCACATTGCAACGGGAGAGGTGACTTCGCCTGGACCCGGACCATGAATCACGCCATGCGTAGTTCCATATTGTGGGAGATCTTTTGTAAAGTTCACCGCAGATTCGTGGGCCACGCTCGTGTCTTCGGCGATGATTATTGCCTTGAGCTGTTGGGTCGACAGGTCAAGACCGAGAAACAGTGGGGATGACTTCCCGCTGGACATGACCGGGTACAGGATGTGCGATTGAAGGAGCAGATGCGTGTTTTCGTAACCTAAGCTATCGTTAGATCCCGCAGTTCGGCTGGGCCCGATGTGACTGTAGATTGTCAAAGAAATGCCAGCGCGGATTGGCGCGGATCAATCAGATTCATAACGGTATTGATCTCTGGGTCTGCTTCTGAACTATCGGCTAACTTTGCCTGGGTCAGCGCCCAGCAGCTGGTCGAGCCTGTCAGAGTAGGGAACCACTGGGATCGAGGTACTGCGACAATGAGAAGTCGTGCTTGAAGCTTCAAGAGGTCAACGTGACAGTGACCCACCTCCCGCTGTTGCGGGTAGAAATCGTAACGAACTTACTCTGTAACGGCGAATCCTGGTTCAACATCAACTACCACCGACACACCCTAGTACACCCAGCCCTCGACCACTCCACTCTTTTTAACAGCATGTCCAACTCATCTCTATCATCTTTCTTTTCTGCTTCTCCTGGGACCCGAGATTCAATAGAAAGCTTCTCAAGCTCTGTCGACTTCTCTGGCTCTTCTGCCTCTGACACGATCCGAAACTCTGCAACCACGACTACTACCCCATCTCTTGGCTCCATGTCCGAGATAATTCTGATCTCGTCAACGGCTTCTAACGTGTCTAACCTGCTATCCGTCTCTCTGAGTCTCAACACAATCGGGTCCTGCAAGAGTAGGACCTCGATCATCGCGGTTCCTCCTTGTCCCATCAGAGCTAGCATAACGAGGGTACAAACTTTGGTAGACCTCGAGAACTCCCCTTTCGTCCGGCGAAGGAAGTTTACCGCAATTCTTCCCGATGAACACGAATCAAAACCCGTCATAACAACTCCCACCCCCGCGCGTCTCCGCTCCCTCATGAAAGAAAAGTTATACATCGATGCTTGGATTGTGAGTTCCGTCCTCGATAACTATTTGTTTTGACACCAATTCGCTCCAGAATAAGGTGGACGGAAGGTACATCCCAGAACACATTCCCTGGGAGTTCGAAGATGACGTGTTCGCGCCGATACCATGGATTCCTGAGGGTTCCCTCGTCTCCGAAAATATGTTCTATGAAGTCAGACGAGCGCAACGGCCCAAGTCCTATTCGCCCCCGCCAACCCCGCCCGCAGGCCGTGATGTTCCGCCCCTCGACGCCCTGCCTTTTCCTGCTATCGTTCCATCATCTACAGGAGGACCCACTTTGAAGAGAGCAGTGTCTTTCCATCCTGGAGGTTCACAACGACTACGACGAGAAGCGTTGGTCATCGACGGGAAAGTTACCATAGACACCGGGTTCAGGCCGAGGTCGTGTTCGCACGAGTCCATCGTTCCCAGCTCTTCTGAGCCGAAAAACATGGATTTCATTGTCCGACAATTGGATACTGGACACCAGAGCGGTCTTGAACGACTGAAAAACTCTATGTTAAGGTTGATGGGGGCACAATCACAACGGCGATACTCTACGGTGGCAAAAGAGCGAAAAAACTCGAAGGTATCCCTTTCGACCGCGGATCCAATCAAGACCGAGGATAAAATCGCTGAGAGAGCCTCTCACGAACTCTTGGCCGTACGGAGAGGTCTACCAGCCCCTTCTACGCTGAAATTAACGTCCACTCGCCCCCTTCCCCTCGCTTCCCCTTACCAACCAGACATTCCAACTCCGTTTCGTGGATCTCCATCAGCTGCCACCCCTTTATTCGAGGTCACTGGGTTCTTGCCCACTTCTGCAGTCGATAAACACGAGTCTATCGACGTTGAGGATATGTGTACCAACCTCCGTTCCCTCGTGTCACCTGTGATTTCGAAGTCCGCCGAGGAAGTGGAAACTAGGTCATCTCAGAGCTGCTGCCCAGCTACAAATCCGATAAGTACTTCAAACGACGCGGTGAACGAGACCCCCAGGACTCCTATCGAGGACTGGAACTTTGCTTCGGAACTGGAGGTAATTTATGGTTACGATCCCTTCTCATATTTCGATGCGCAGGAAAGGATGCCGTCGTTTATCCGGCCACTTTCCGTAATCCCAGATATTGTGGCAGAGACCACGGAAACACGACGATGTTCTTGCTCGTCGGTGACCTCGGTTTCGACATTTCCCGAACCCCCTGCCAGCAACCCAACCGTTCCCCCTATCCCCTACATCACGATCTCTGGAAGTGGACCTGTGGCAGAACATTCGGCGGCCCGAGCCCGGTTATCACTTTCATCTTTGACTACCGCTTCCGATCAAGACCCCCTGGATTCTGGGGACGGCGACGGCACGGACACCTGCGTCATTGTGGATTCTACAGACACATCACCTAGGTCTTCGGAAGACAAGGATGAGCCTCTTGCTATCCGTCGGCTTACTCTCCTCGCACATTCCTCGGCCGTAATTCCTAAAGCAGACGATTTTTCTTCCGCAGGGAATCTTCAATCCAGCTTTGAAATATCTCTAGCCCAAGGGACATTCAAACCGGCCCCGAAGATCGTCAGGTTCGCTCCAGAAACAAAAGAGCATACTTATCTCGCGGGTCCGGCGGTCACTTGTTTACCACCCAACCACCAACGTCCGCGTAGCTCGAGTGTCCCTCCACCTCGGAAAGGCACCCTTAGAAACCAGAACTTCCTCCAGCGGGATGAATGCAAGGATGGACGCCTTTCAAGATCCCAGCCAATCACTTTGCCGTCGAGAATCCCCAAGAAGCGCACATTTACGAGGACCGGTTTCTCTGGCAGTCCTACAGTCCTCGATCGGGAGGGTACAGAAGCTTTGTCACTGGGTAGAGGAGATCACCTGACTCCGACGGGGTTGGAACGTGCGAATGAGGGCAGGAAACGACTATCATCACTGATACCTGTTTCGGGCCGAAAAGCGTCTTCGGCCACGTCCCCGCTTGGTCGCGGAAATCCAGATTGCGGGAGGTGGGTGGCCGGCCGCAACAGTAGGCTATACGTCTCCCTGAAGCAACCCAGTCGTACACCCAGATCGCAATTCCCCCCACCCCAGAAGACCCCGTTAGCTACAAGTTTATCCATGACCTTGAGGCAGTACGTCAAGGGCGGTGATAAAAGCGACGAGAAACGACAGGTTTCACATTCACCATCTCCAAGGCGTCACGGAGAACTCAAATTGCTACCGGTATCTCCTGTTGGAACGAAGGACGATAGGAAATCCTCGCTGCCGGTCAAGAAGGCGTCGTTCTTTCGCGACGGTGTCAGCAAGGTCACCCCGGTTCGTGGGGTTCGTCATCCGACCGAAGCACAGGGACCGGGTGTCGGGGAGGATGGCGATGTAGAGGGAAAGCCTATCGGTTCGGTGGACAAGACGGGTGGAATCAGTTATATCGCTCCCCCAAAGGGCAGGGCGACGCCGCAATCGCGGGGAAGAGTTAAGGGCGAGAGACAAGACCACTCGACTGTAGGAACGAAATCTCTGAGACCTGTACAGATTAGAAACCTCTTGGGTCGGTTGGCAGCGTAGGTAGAGCCAGTTTGTATACACACACACTTTTGCATCCGAGCCGGGACGGGATGATCGGGGGATGGTTTATGGGAAAAAGTTTCCTAGAAGGGATGCCCAGGAATAATAAGGGGACAAATACGTCCGGCTTCGAATTCACACCTCGTACTTGTCGTCGATGGCGAGCGCGGAGCTCAGGCCAAACCTGCTAGAGTGGACGGAATCCGAGGTCCATTCTTGGCTCTCCTCAATCGGCTTTCCCCAATACGAAACCCAAATACGAGGTGGTCGTCCACCAACTCTATTGTTCTCCATCCCACTGACCGTCCCGTCTCTCATCAGAGAATAACATCACAGGCGATGTCCTCGCCGTCCTCGACGCCGATTCACTCAAGGAAATTGGCGTTGCAACAGTCGGCCAGCGGCTTTCGATTCTAAAGCACATATACCACGTCAAACTCGCCCTCAACGTCCCCGTCGAACCGGACCATTATATCCCTCCGTGTATGTAACCACGCGCCGTGGGCTCACGTCCGAAGACTTATGGTCACTCCTTTTGCAGCGGAGGTAGACGACAGACCAGAAGGCCTGAACGTAGATAAACTCTACCGGATCGTGAGGGAACAAGGCTCGTTTGCCATCGTTACTTTCCGTGATCAGCTCCCACATCTTACAAATTCGTGATGGTCTCCATTCATAGCCATCCGTCTCCGCAGCCTGGAATATGAGAACCGACGCTTGAGCGAGGACGTCCGCAACTACGTGGAGGATGTAAACAACGTCCGCGCGTCATGGTCACGGATGGTACGTCGTTGTTGGTGTAACCAAACTAGTCGTTGACACGTTCGTGGCCCAGAGCTCTGATGAATCTAGCCCCCTGCAACGACAGGCATCGTTCAATTGGAGTTTTTCAAAATCTAGCCAGTCTCCCACCAAAACCAGTATCGCCGAATCGCCCCACCCTTCACCTCGATCCCTCGAGCATGATCTTTCACGTGGTAATGGACCCTCTTCGACAACTCTCTCCCCATCATCTTCCCAGATGCTCCATTCCAGCGGAGAAGGCAACACTACTCCCAAGGCGTTTGGTCCTTCACCCAGTGGGTCAAGTTCTCAGCTGTCAGTGAATGGATCTGGTCACTCTTCCAAACAACAACCACACCGACAGGAAAGCTCGGACAATTTGAAGAGCTTCAAAGTCAGTCTGGAGGATCCTGCCTGGAAGGTATTACCTGCGGCCCTCAAAAAATACAAGATCAACAACGACGATTGGCAGAATTACGCTATGTTCATTTGTTACGGATCAGCTGGTCAGTACCCCCATTTCTCGATTTGAGCTAGGGCCGACCGACGTGGACAGGCAACCGTATTGAGAGGTGTTTGAGCTATGACGAGAAACCGCTTCTACTCTTCCAGAAACTGAAGGACGCGAAGAAGAACCCTGTCTTCATGTTGAAACACATAAAAGACATCCGCTCACCTATTGCCGTCGCTCAACAGAAGCAAGCCGCTCGTAAAGCCTCGGAAACCCCATCTTCCGGACAATCGCGTGGCGGCTCCTCTGCTGACAGACCAAGTCTACGGCCACCGTTACTACAAGTACAGAGTACTACGCTCGGCCCGAATGGCCAACAACCGGGTCACGCCCAACCAGGTCTCCTCACCGGAGGCAACGGCAAGTCGGGATGGCCGGAGGCCCTGTCGCCTGCAATCGATAACAAGGACAGACATGAGGACCTGCCGTCCTCTACACTGCCGTCCACTTCCACCACAGACTCGAGTACACACCATCAGGAAAGCAGTGGTCCCACCGTTAATGTCAAAGAACCCATGCCCTCCGGAACTGGCACCTTGTCATATGCAGTCGCGATTTACCCGTATATGGCGGAACAAGAAGATGAATTCGATGTCATCGTGTATGGATCTCAATTTCTGACGCACGAGGGTACGCTTCTCTGACGATTGACTTATTCACAGAGGCGACACCTTTGTCATTATATCAAGAGCTAGGGGCTGGTGGGTGGTGCAAAGAGACCCTGAAGGCCGTGGCCTTGTCGAAACAGACCCTTCTAAGCAAGGTTGGGTACCTGCTGGGTGTCTCCTCGAGACCAAGGTCCCTGTCTCGGTGGCCATCGAGGAAGCCGCAAATGCGACCCGTTCAAATGCCTCCAATTCGCCCGAACAAGTTTCCAGAACGCCAATCCTGCCGCTCAGCATCCTCTCGACGAGCTTCCCCGGCGTTGCGTTGATGGAATACCGGAAGAAGGGAGAAGAGGAGTTAGATCTCCAGAAAGATGACGCGCTGAGAGTATTCAAAAGATACAATCACTGGTCTTATGTGAGTTGAGGAATCCTGCAAATCTGCGCATCATGCTCAATCATCACTCTTTGGCAGGCCGTCAAAGAAGATACCGGAGATCGTGGTTGGGTTCCTGTGCGTCTTTTCCTTGACTATTTGTTGTGACCCGACCTGATCTCCACTTTCAGTCATGGTTCATCGGCAAGGTGCCTACAGTAAATACCCCAGCTACACCTAACCCTTCGACGACGTCGAACCTCTCCACCCCCGGTACCATCGACGCGGAGGCGGGAAACGGAGGCGGAAATATCACTGGCGTACAAGTATCGCCCATGAGTTCTGCTTTCCCGCCCATGCAGGGACGAACGACCGCGGTTGGTTGATCGGCCATACTTTATCTTTGCTTCATCGTGGACAGGTGTTTTTCCGCGGATCATCCTCGGGTCTTGTTTCCTACGTCTTTGTTATTTTCGTTTCACTCCCTCCCAGTTCGTAGTTTCGTGGCTTCCCTGTGCACATACCTATGTATAAAACGCATGTCTCAATAATACCTTGCAAGCCTCCGGCATGAATTCTCAAAACCAGCCCTGGTGGCATGACAAATTCCCTATTTCTTTCGATTAGGCGAGGGTAGCGGTACAGGGCGGTGCATACTACAGGATATACTACAAGAATTTGGAGGACATTTTATATGATGCCCTCAGGCAGGAATACATTAAGCGTTAGGACGGCGCGAGTCGCGGTAATCAGGGAAATAATCTTTGGGGAGGAATTGCATCAGGATATGCGTTTAAGGCGAGATGAACTCGTACCTCTGTCAGCTCGGTAAGTATTGTGGCGGTGGTGTCTGCCTCGTAAATGATCATGGTGGTGATCATGGTGGTGATCATGGTGGTGGCGGCGGCGAGAAAGTTCCGCGGGGTGTGAGCGATGTATGTGAGGGACTTCGATCTGTCCCGAGGCCTGGGGGACTCCGTTGATCGTGTATGTTTTATGCTCGTCTGGATGAGTGGTTGTTGTGTGGACGTTACCCTAGAAAACCGAATGTTTGTAGTCTAAAGTCGAACCGAGGAGAATATACGTACAAAAGTATCGACACGCTCGTGAACGCTGGTCGTGATGCCATTGACAGTCGATGTGGATCGAGACTCAGATATCCACTGACCTCCACCTGTTCCCTGACGATTCAAGTGCGATGAGGAGGTGGAGGAAAAATAAGGGGCTGGTCGCCCTCCATCGCCAGCTGCCCAGGGTTGGAAGGGTCCTCCCACTACCATCGGCGGCATGAACGAGTTGTGAGCAAACATATCATGAACGAGGCCCCCGCCCACTCCTGAGCCAGAACCGAATGGCCTGAATGGTCCGAAATAATCCGGTGGAGACGCAAAACCAGGAGTGAAGAATGGATCGGGGAAGGTTCGAGGTTGTTCAAAGGGGAAGGGGTCGTGGAAAGGATTTGGACGACCAAAAAATGAGTCAAAGAGTTCGAACGGGTCGGTAAAAGTGAAGACATTGGGGCGGAGTGGGTAACTTCTGGCGTTATTCTGGGTGTGGCGGGGTGGGTCTTCGGTTGGGGATGGCCAGACACCGTGGCGATCGTAGGATAAGCGCTTTTGAGGGTCGATTAAGACCTCATAAGCGTTGTTGACCTGGTGCTAACTTAGTCGATAGTGTATTGTGTGGAACAGAGATGGCGCATACCTGACGAAACCTCTCCTCTGCTAGAGCCTTTTCCGAGGCCGGGGCGCGGTCAGGGTGTGTCTGAAGTGCCCGTCTCTTATATGCCTTTCGAACTGGAGACAAGCTTGTGAGAAGGAGGAACAGCAACAGAGGAGTGGGGGAATACTTTGTTCGGGTGTCGCATCCGCTTGGATCTCCAGGATCTCATACAGATTGGCGGACATGGCTGTACTATAGGTAAGCACAAGTTTGATGCGCAGTCCGAGATTGGATTTGGAGACATCACGGTCACGTCACGTTGACCAGTAGCCAAAACAAATTAAAGGCGAGCGATGTGTGTAACCCTCCCTGCAGCATTTGAAACAGGTGACCTACATAGTATCTCCAGTGACCATCCACTCAAGAAGTGCTCTAGCCCCAAGGTCATAATCACAGTGGTGGGCCTGCCTGCCTGTAGAATGTGCCCCAGCTGGGCCTGAGGTGATGCACCACCTCACATCCCTCATGGCCTGTTCAACAATCCATCAGTGACTTGAGGATGCCATTGGTGAAAGTTCCTGACATGCCGACCCCACCTCTCCCGACCCTAGAAGAGATACTGTACTCCTGTTCATCTGTTGCCCTAAAGGTGTCACTTACCATTGGATAGGGATATACAGTACAAGATTGAACCCAATCTTCACCGTGAGACAATGTCCACCATACGTTCTGTTCATATGGGCACGAAGTCGTCTCTGAAAGTTGCCTGATTGAGGGTGTGGAGGCATGAATTATAATCTAGGTATTCAAAGGGAATAGTGTACATGTTTTAGTTTTATGTCAAGAAACATGGGATCCAGTTCCCCAATTGTCCATAATCCTGAGTGTATGAGTAATCAGTAATCCTAGTCTTCAAGGAGTCCTTCATGAGATCTTCATCGCTTGAAATAAAATCCTGTGACATTAGTGAGATACCCTGAGGTTTGATGGGGAAGACTTGGGGGGGGCTTACATTGGGGTTGGTACCTGACATCAAGTCTGCTGTTACAACTCCTGTAAATGACAGATGGGTGTTCATGTTTTGCTGTTGGTCCACCACTATGTCCAGCCTCTAGGTCACCTTCCAGTATTCCAGCTTTCTGATCTAACTTTTGACCCAACAATTAATGGTTTGGGGTCTTCCCTCCATAGCTTCAATCCTTGCATTGGCACCTTTAATCCTCACCAAGGTCCCCCTAAACCCTACCTCAAAATCTCCAACCTTCTCTTTCAAACATCCAAGTGTTTCCTCAACACTCCCCAACCTTGAGTCCATACAACCCACATATTTGTCCATTTACTTTATAAGGCTGATGGTCTGGTCAAACATTCCCCTGATAACCTAGCAGATTTTCCTGTCAGTTCTACAATCTAGATGTACTGGTTTGGATCTTGCAGTATAGGTGCTGGAGTGTTGTGGTAATAGGTCTATGTGGTCAAATAGCTAAGTAGTTATACATTGCTATTCTGACTCCTGGTTAGGTTATTGGTTCAAATCCGGCAGGCAGTATGGCTTTTATTTCCCTCAGAAGCACTGTCTGGTGGTCATGGAATAACCAAATAACTGAAACAAGGGCACATATGATGAGGAATACTAAAGGAGCAGCATAATTTATACTGCTCCTTTGGGAAATTTTCAGAATTTACCTTGGGGGGGTGTAAATAGGTTAATAAAATGAGGGGCATTTTGCACTTAGTGGTTAGGATTGTAATTTACTATTATGGTGGAATAGAAATAGGAAAAACAGAAGAGCAATTCAGTATCATAGACAAGCTGGGATATTATGCAGTTAATGAGTGTGGAGTTAGCAAAATGCTAAAGGTACCATTACTGCGACTCCACTGCAGTTGTCCTTATGACAATAGGACTAGGTTCATCGTGAGCACGGTATGGGGGAAGTGCCTCCTCAACTTTGTCCCCCAAGTTCTCCATTTCTCAAACCCTCGCTATCATCCTCATGAGTCGCTTCCGATTGTCTGCCAGCGTTGCCAAGAACAGCGTCTCCCCGTCTTTGCGCATTGGAAGAGCGGATAGTTCCATCACTAGACAACGGAGTTAGATGGACAAAATGTCGGGATCCTCCATGGCTTGCTCATAGGGCTCCAGTGACTCGAAGAAGCAGTGGTACGTTTTTCCCTGGAGTAGAGACCGCGGTTGTTCTTCCAACGTACTGTTGTGTCACTTGTTCCCAGCGAGGCAAAACATTCTTCATACACTATTATTCCTTATCAGCAAATTGCATACTTCTGACCCCTTCACAGGGCCTTTTTCATAGAGATGGCCATCCTGTCTTCCAAGAAGGAATGGTACTTGCCTCTCACAATGTCACACCAACAATCAAAAATAGGCTCAGGACTCCCCACCTCGTCACCATCGAGTTTGTTCTCGATAACTTGTGGGATATTGGGAGTGCAGGGCAAATGTTATTTTTGTCTCTGGCTCCCAATTACATTGGTAGCAACAGGCAGAATATCCACCACGAGTGCATACAGTTCAATCTCAAGAATGGGAGGGCCATCAAAAACCAACTGGTGTCTGTATTAAAGAGGTTGCAAAAACTGCAGCAGAAGTATTTAACCCCTCTCTGCTCCATCCTTGTTACAACGTCCTCACCCCACTTGCCTCCAGAAATACCTACATATATTCCTACCAGAAAGTGCACCACTTTCAAGCGTGGGAAAATCTCACCGTGAGTTACCATAAAAGGAAATCATGTGACCAGATTCACCAATCATACTCACCGGGTGAGTCCATGCCTATTTCAAATTTCCCAAAATGGAAATAATCCCCGCCCGAGATTCCCAACCCTTTCCAATTACTCACTCACCTCACCTCACCTCACCTCACTTCACCTCACCTCACTTCACTGAGGTGAGTTCACTCTCACTCATCTCACCTCTCACCAAGGTGAGTTCACACTCACTCACTTCACCTCACCTCACTTCACCGAGGTCAGTTCACACTCACTCACTTCACCTCACCTCACCTCTCCTCACTTCACCTCCCCTCACTTCACCTCCCCTCACTTCACCTCCCC
>Ga0307515_10001230_pt1 | contig 58465 bp, 44 predicted proteins | sample 17_EM_MG_FD_194513 | JGI IMG/M metagenome (GOLD analysis project Ga0307515, IMG submission 194513) | Populus trichocarpa ectomycorrhiza microbial communities from riparian zone in the Pacific Northwest, United States - 17_EM | ecosystem: Host-associated > Plants > Roots > Unclassified | place...
ACGCCGCTATCGTGGGCTGCCGGGAATGGGTACGAGGCAATCGTGAAGCTGCTGCTAGAGACGGGCAAGGTGGATATGGACTCGAAGGCTTACTATGGTCGAACGCCGCTGTCGTGGGCTGCCGAGAATGGGCACGAGGCAGTCGTGAAGCTGCTGCTAGAGGCGGGCAAGGTGGATATGGACTCGAAGGATACTAGGTATGGTCGAACGCCGCTGTTGTGGGCTGCCGATAATGGGCACGAGGCAGTCGTGAAGCTGCTGCTAGAGACGGGCAAGGTGGATGTGGACTTGAAGGATACTTACCATGGTCAAACGCCGCTGTTGTGGGCTGCCAAGAATGGGCACGAGGCAGTCATAAAGCTGCTGCTAGAGACGGGCAAGGTGGATATGGACTCGAAGGATACTTACTATGGTCGAACGCCGCTGTCGTGGGCTGCCGAGAATGGGCACGAGGCAGTCGTGAAGCTGCTGCTAGAGACGGGCAAGGTGGATATAGACTTAAAAGATACTAGACATGGTCGAACGCCGCTGTCGTGGGCTGCCGGGAATTGGCACGAGCCAGTTGTAGAACTGCTAAAATCTTTTGTAGCTACGTAGCTTATTACAAAAGTAGTAATTTGCAAACCTTTACTAAGATACCTAATATACTAAAATACGATATACTACGATACCTATTAAACGGATTAGTTATAAGAACTTTATCTATTAAAGATAGCTTTAGAGCCTCTATCTATATATATAAAAGGGGTGAGTAGACTAAGTTAGTAACCAAGTTAAGGGGTAGGTAACTAAGATAGTAGTAAGAAATAGGGTAGTAAGTTATAAGGTAGTACCTAATAGTAAAGTTACTGTTAAGAGTTACTATGCGGATCCTGTCCGGTACAAGTGGGCCCGACTATAAAAGATACTGTGTCACTTCGTATAATGCTAGTAGACAGAGATGTAAGAGTATGTTGCAAAAAAGGTGCATAGAGGCGAAAAAATCGCTTATTTTTTCTAAGTCATTTTGCGTGTAGTTTCAATCACGCCTGCGTATAAAGTAGTTCTACCGCAAAATGACTTAGAAAAAATAAGCGATTTTTTCGCCTCTATGCACCTTTTTTGCAACATACTCTTATAGATACGTTGCGAGCTATTTAAATTACCGAAATTTATAAGACAAAGAAAATGATCTACTTCGTCGGATACCTACGGCGTATATAGGTGTCCATAGAGGTAAAAGATACCAATACTGTTAGCAGTTCTTTCCACCAAGGTAAATGCAATAGCGGAAGCTAGAGAGTATTAGATCAGGCATAATGAAATAAGCACCAACATACCTTCATTAATTCATTCGGTGAAATAGCAGTAACTGTCGTAGAGAGAAAGTTAACAGCATTGGAATTAGGAGGCCAACGATGTAAATTATTGACGCCAATAACTTCATCTTCTTTAGGGTATCCGTTCATTAATTCCTCAACAACTTTGCCTGGTGCTCTAATATATCGGCGTAACTCGTAGTCCTGGCTCGCTGTTTTTGCATCAGTGGTGAAATAATCAATTTTCACATCTCCACACGGATGAATAAGTATGGTTGAGCAAGTCAACGAACCATCTAGGTCTTCCGATGCCAAATACATGAGCCCATTGAGTATTTGCCGTAGTTAGTAACTCATTGAGGGTTAATCCGTTCTGGGGGGTCTTACTAGTCCAGCTATTGCAGCCAATCGAATTTCATTAAGGAGAGGATTACCGGTGATGTAGTAGAGAGTATTGCATGTATTCGAAAGCGACGTAATAATTCCCTTCGAATCTGAAAACTTCAAGAGCATCAATAGGAGAGATAATATTGGTATGCCGAATCTGTTGAAACTTGCGAAGCTTGTCCTCATCCCTTGGCCCGAGAAACTTCTCACCAAGGCGAGGTCTGAGAAAGGATCTTTCCGTATTAAGGTGCCGTGTTGTGCATTTTGGCGCTCGGCTACTGTGACGAATATATCATCTTCATCCAGTCGGATATCAAACAATTTCACATGAGTTTCCCAAGGAGAACAATGCATTGTTTTCAAATACTCATGTGCCCCGATGCCAGATCAGACAACTTCAGGAAGCTTGAGAGGCTTTAAGCCGGCGTGCTTCTCCAACCCTCCTTCCTCTGGAGATAGGCTTCTCTTTCTAGTCGAAGTCTTCGCAGCATCTTGCTTAGGATTTTCACGGTTACCAAGGCCGTGTTCTTTTCCTGCAGGTTTTTGTGTAGCTTGATCGAGGACGTCGGTCTCAAAACGTGGGCTGAGTCCCAGTCCATTGAAGTCAATCTGTGTTTTACGCTTTTCTGACGTGAAATTTATCGTCGGTAAGGTGCGATAGTAGGAAGTTCGGTCCTAGGCAATTGGCTGTTAATTGAAGATTGAGGAGAAGAGATTAAGCCACTATACGTTCTATCGAAAGGAATTCAGCTAAGAATAGCAGTGTCCCAAAACCGGCCCTCAGATGCTATTTAAAGCGCAGACGTTGGTCGGGTCGGTGTCCCAAATTTAGACCGGTATATAATAGAAAGAGGGTCCCCGGATTTGGGACCGTATATAATAGAGAGAAGAAACTGTCCTAGGACCGTTGTGCATTTTTCAGTCAATTTCGAGATGTCCGGCGACGATTCGTCGAACAAGAACGACAGCCGTTCTAAAGCATAAGATCGGGTTGGCGCGTTACAAAATTTCGACCAGAAACCCCTCAATATGGGGCGTCATGCATTGGTTTTGGCCAAAAGAGGCATTCAATTGATTCATGCATTCTTTATGAAGTACATAGTCTCCATCCGCCAAAGCAACCATGCAGCCCAGAACCCAAAGCAATTACTTAAGAGGAATGAAACGGGAAGAGTGAGTAGCACCAATACCCGGCCTTCCGTGCTTGACAGGCTTGCTGGTAAATGTTAGCCAATGACCGACATAACCTGTTAAAATATTACATACTATGAAATCGAGAATTCTCCTAGATAGTGGCCAACCATCTCCGGTTTGATTTCGACCTGGTTGAATTCCTTGCCTGAGTAGATTCCGATAACACTACCAATCATCTCCGGCACGACAATCATATCACGGAGGTGGGTCTTGACAAGGTCTGGCTTCTCGTTCGGCTTTGCCTCCTGCTTCGACTTTCGCAGCTTCTTAATGAGGCCCATGGGCTTGCGCTTCAGACCCCTGTTGAACCGACGGCGGGCACGAGCGTGAACGAGATCGCGGAGTTCTTCTGATGAGAGATCGAGGAGTCTGCCATTGCTCAATCAGCCAACTGATTCTTTTCCACGGGCGAGACGATTCCCTGAGTATTCGGTGGGTGAGCAAACATACTGGTCGAGGTCGACTCCACGATAGGAAAACTTCCGGAAGGCTCTCTTCTTCTTGAGCTCTGTTATAATAATCGTCAGCCTAGGCTCTACACCCGTATGATAACCAGCTTTTCCATATTTTCGTAGATTTTCCCACTCTCATTTTGTTACTGATAGCCAGGATTGAGGCCATCAGGACGGATAGTGTGCGAGAGGTTAAAAACGTACCAGCAGCCTCCTCGGCGTTCTGTTTTGGACAATATTAGCTCCTCAACCCTAAAAACCAATCTGTAGCCTGGTACTCACGTATGTCTCATCAGCCATGATTGCAAGGGATCGAAGTATCTATGGAAATGACTTCGATGGTTGCAGTGCAGTGGTCGTTAGTCGAATGCTTGGAGGGAGGTTGTCGATGGTGGAGGTTGTGGGCAACGAAATTAGGCGAGTAAAAGTCTTGGCATTACGATTTGGGATATGATATTTGGGGAAACAAATTTTAGATATTTCATGTGATAGCCGGGTACAATTATAACGAAATCAATGTTCAATGTGCAAGAATATGCGCAGGACGAGTGATTGGAAGAGTATGACTGTTTTATTTGGAGTGGATTGTCATGCGACAGCTCTACAATGAGTATCACGCTGGATTGAATAATGGCACAATTTCACCAACAGCACGCTCAACTGCTCCCAAATCTCTAAGTCATGCCACATGATCCCCGTGAATGCGAAGTCTTCTAGCCTTCCATGTATCTGTTGACCGGAACATCGTAACGACACGCTTAGTCGAAGAGACCGAAGCCCATATCCTCATCCGACTCCTCCTTCTCTTCTTCCTTCTCCTCTTCCTTCTTCTCCTCAGCCGGAGCAGCCCCCGCGCCACTAGCACCACCGGCAGCACCTGGAGCACCACCCGAACCACCAGATGGCACGGAGGCAAGCTTAGTCGAGCCCTCGGCAATCAACTAAATATCAAGACATCAGCCATGTCCAAAGATTTATACAAACTCCATGCGCTCATCTAGACGAAGCAATAATATCTCATACCTCCTGCAAATCCTTGCCCTTGAGCTCACTGAGGAGCTTTTTCAAGCGGTCACTGTCGGCCTCGATGCCAACAGATTCAAGGACTTCAGTGATGTCGGAGGCAGAGGGGTTGGTGTTTCCGCCAAGGCCGAGAAGGAGGTAAGCTGCGAGATGCTTCATTTTGGTTTTCTAGAATACAGTCAATCTTTGTGCTAACAGGTTTTGCGCAAACATGGTGGTACGAAGGGTTCAAAAGTCGTTAAACGTACGTTGATGTGGGTTGGGGAACAGGAGAATCAATCGATTTAACCGTTACCACGGAGACTGAGACTTCGAGTTCTCTGCGATGGTTTTATAGGAGAGAGTGTGAGTCGGTTAATGATTCATAAAGTTCGTAGGGCGCTCAATGTGGAATATCGAGTTGGTCGTGGGCCGCGCTAACCGCATGTGGTCTTAGCGAAAGGTGGCAGGCTCCGTCCGGGTAACTGCCCGGTTCGTGGTCTTGTCAAAAGGACTCTTCTCACCTCACCAAATCTCTACGCCACCTTTCCTCCTTTCTTTGATTCACTGACCCGCCAAGGGTATTTAAACCCGTCGCTGCCAACCGCTCCTCCTCTCCCCCTCCACTTTCCTATTGCCTAGGGGCATTATGAGCTATTTGCCATCAAACCGACACGACCGGTGATCCTCAGTCAGTCCAACTTCTGTGACGCGAAAATGAGTGTGAGTCAAAGCCCCGACGTACTGAGTCACTACTGCTAACAGTATCTGCTCTAGTTCCTCACATCCCTTCTGTCCGATATCGACCCCAGTGTCGCCGCGCAGTCAACGCCTTCAGCCGTCGCGCAACCACAATCCTCCAGAACTCCGAGGCCGGCTCAGAGTCAAACAGTAGGCGCGAACGGAGCAGGAGCAGGCCTGCCAGCCAAGCGCAAGGCGGAAAGCTATGGAAATGATATTCCTGCGAAAGTCCAGCGTAGGGATGCGCCGAATAAGTCGGAGTGTGTGAATGGGTCCTCTCGACCCACAGCCGTATCTGAAGCGACAAAATCCAAGTCATCGTCGACGGATCCGCTACCATACCGTGGGACCGCTGCGGGCACTACGCCATCATCAAATCAATCTAAAACTATACCAAAAGCTACACCAACCGGAACGAATGCCCCCAAGGTTGCTAATAAACCTGCCGTAAAAGCAGAGCCGGGAACCGCCATCCCAACATCTGCCGCAATGTCTGCTACGACTTCTGCTGCAACTTCTGCCACCCCGAGGCCAGGATCATACGCAGCAATGTTGGCTCGTGCTAAGGAAGTTCAGGAGGCTAAAGCAGCAGTCCCTATAGTCAAGCCTCAGTCGGTTGAGAAGTTGACAAGGAAAGAAAGGCTAGCTCTCCAGGCAGAAGCTAAGCATAAAAACGTCTCGGGAAAGGATAGAAAATTGGGTTCGAATAGCCACTCTAAAGCCCTGGAAGTTGCCCATTCCAAACTTGGTGATCCAGGCAAAGACAGAAAGAAATCAGCAGACCTTGGCTATCAAGGCACCATGCGCCCTAAATCCACCACAGAATCAACCTACCAAGGCACTATGAGACATGGCAATTCTGCTTCAACTCCAGCTCGTAGGCCTGGCGCAGCATACGAGAGAGGCTCGAGCTATGATCGAAGCCGTAGCACGTCTCTAACCGCAAAGGCCAAACCTTCGAAAGAAAAAGGGACCCGCTACGCAGGATACGCCAGTTATTCGGACGCTGACTTAGAAGATGAGTACGAGTCCGACGCATCATCTGATATGGATGCTGGAATATTCGATGTGGAGAAGGAAGAGCGAGAGGCACTGCTTGTTGCTAAAAAAGAAGACGAAGAAGCCCTCAAGGAGGAAAACGAGTTGAGACGCCAGAAAGCAGAACGCAAGAAAACCCTCGAAAGGATGGCCGCGGCTGCAGCGAAGAAGAAACGCACCTTCTAGTAGCCACGCTATTCGGTCTTCATTGATGGCTTTTGAATGTGCCCGGTCTTACAGTGGGGATCTGGCGAGGTATGGCTTTCGCGGTGTAATTGCATAGTTTACGGAGCCGGGGTATGTGGGATCTAGATCGTGTTATTAGCGGGGAGTTTACGATTGTGTTGCTTTTTCACACGACGGCCATTGGGCAGTCTATCCTAGATGAACGTGTTGTATATTACCTAGAGGCAACATTGTTGATAGCACATCGATTATGCGATAGATCATGAATATTTTGTAAACACATTGTATCTAATGTGGGTAACGTGAGGGTGATTAGCAACAACTCAAGTTTAGGGTTTGAATTTTCTATATATAGAATCAGGAACAGCTAGTAAACATGGTTCTTGAAATACGCTATTAATTCTGGATCAAGTGGGCCTGTTTGTATATCGAATAGCCAAGCCTAATTCCTTACGCCCTCTTTATGCGCTGAAAAATTTGTTCTGAAAATGCCGCAAAAAGTAGTCAACCAAGTTCACGGCGAAGCATAGAGACATCCTCACGCTGCTGGTCGATTGCAATGCAGAGAGCGCAGATGAGTTTAGTCGCGGTGTCGAGAGTGCTTTTGAGGTGCTGGGTGTGTGCCTCTGGAGTTGAAGGGTTTGACGGCGGCACCAGTGTAGACTCCACCTGCATTTAATTGACCTGGATTTTCGGCGTATTCCTGAAAGCTTGAAGGGCCTGGGGAGTCATGAAGGTTCCTATCGCAATAAGGATTTTGTCTATGATCAATAATTGACCCATAGCTGTTGCACAAGTCGACTCTATTACTGAAGTTTGGCTGTTGTGTGTAATGTAGTCTATTACCAGATTCTGGCCTGCCATCTAGGCATGAGCTGCCACCAAAATCCGTAGAGATAAAATGAGAGCCGTAACCGAATCCTAGAGACGTATTCATGCCCTCAGAGATTCGACTTAGATCTGGGTTAAAAGGAACCGGTTTTCTCATAAGCTGTGGGTTTAACAACATATCATCTACCGAGTGGGTTAACTCAAGGATAACCACCAGCCTGCGCTCGCTTTCTGTATTTTCTGCTCTGCTCTTGCCTTTATCTGCAACCCTGACATTATCATGTGGTATACTGCTATCCCAGTCCTTACTAGTGTTAGGGACTCTGCGGTTGAAGTGGGCTTTGATATTTTCCAAGAAGCGTTTGAAGGGTTGTGGCATTTCTTCAAGTTCTGGCTTAGAGAATTCGTAATGAAGCGACAGATTCTTAGCGATAGCTCATAACCCGACTGTGATAGCTAAATGTGCGCAGCAAATTATAATCAATGTGAACTATAATGCCGGTGAGTTAGTGCACGATTAAGGCAAAAGGATACCTTAAAAAACCCCCATATTCACAGATACGCATGTGTAACCCTCGTAAATGAATGGTACGGCGATGCGTTGTCCCGGACAAGGCCACGCAGTAATATCGACCCTAGACCACGCGGCAAAAATATACAAATGAACCGGGAAACTAAAATTGAGGATAAATACAAGGCCCTCACCACCGCATCTACGTTTTACCACCAAGAAAACCGCGGTGCGCATCAACAGCTGATGAAAGGAGATTGAGATGCAAGAGGACTTTGATTTTGAAGCTGCATGTAGACATGCCTTGAACAAATTCCATATTGAGACAGCTGATGGGAGGACACGCATTCTCTATTATACATCTATGCGGAAGACCATCAGCACATTTTACCCTAAACCTAGACAAGAGGACCCACTCCTATAACCTCCATTTACACGAAGGCCTTGGTGAAGCTTGCCACAACGTCCCTCAATCTTGCTTCCAAGTCCTTGCTAAGCGCGCCTTCCCGATCAATCTGGGCCAAAAGGTCCGACTCGTTGTTCCGGAGATGAGACAAGAAGTCGGCTTCCCATTGCAGAATCTTGTTGACGGGAACGTTGTCAAGCATACCGTTGACACCAGCGAAGATGAGAGGAACCATCTCATTGACAGCCATAGGCGAGTATTGCTTCTGCTTTAGGAGCTCAGTCAAACGCTCACCACGGTTGAGTGTCTGCTTGGTGGCGGCATCCAAATCAGAACCGAACTGAGCGAAGGCTGCAACTTCACGATACTGAGCCAAGAAGAGCTTCAAGCTACCGGCAACTTGTTTCATGGCCTTAAGCTGGGCAGCGGAACCGACACGGGACACAGAGAGACCGACATTAATGGCTGGTCGAACACCCTTGTAGAACAGTTCGGCCTCCAAGAAGATCTGACCATCAGTAATGGAAATGACGTTGGTTGGGATATAAGCAGACACGTCACCACCCTGTGTTTCAATGATAGGAAGGGCGGTCAAGGAACCACCGCCGTGCTTGTCGCTCATCTTAGCCGCACGCTCGAGAAGTCTAGAGTGAAGGTAGAAGACACTATTTAAAGATTAGAGATATGTGATCGTAGACAAAGACAAGTTTTATTGGTTGGAACTTACTCTCCGGGATAAGCCTCACGCCCAGGAGGGCGACGAAGCAACAAAGACATTTGACGATAAGCAACAGCTTGCTTGGAGAGATCATCATAGATGATGACAGCATGCTTTCCGTTGTCACGGAACCATTCACCCATAGAGCAACCAGTGAAAGGAGCGATGTACTGGAGAGGAGCGGCTTCGGAAGCGGTGGCCGCAACGATAATAGAATATTTCATTGCATCGTTCTCTTCGAGGGTCTTGACCAGCTGAGCAACTGTGGAACGTTTCTGGCCAACAGCGACATAAACGCAGTAGAGTTTCTTGGTCTCGTCGCTGCCGTTGTTCCACCTCTTTTGGTTCAGCATGGTATCGAGGGCGACAGCAGTCTTGCCGGTTTGACGATCACCGATAATAAGCTCACGCTGGCCACGTCCAATTGGAACCATAGCATCGACGGACTTCAAGCCAGTCTGTACAGGCTGGTTGACGGAACGGCGGGGAAGGATACCGGGAGCCTTGAGCTGGGCACGGCGCTTCTCGGTTGTCTTAATGGGACCCTTTCCATCGATGGGGTTTCCAAGCGCGTCGACGACACGGCCAAGCAGCTCTATTCCAACTGGGACATCGACCTGAAGCTGTGTTAGTAGATACAATCAAGACGTACAGACCCATGGGTATAGCATACAATCTCTCCAGTCCGCTTAACTGTCTCGCCTTCCTTGACCAATCGATCCGAACCGAAAAGTACGACACCAACCTGACCAGCTTCCAAGTTCATGCACATGCCCTTGACACCAGATGCGAACCTAATCCATTGTGGTTAGTAGGTTAGATGAATTAAGAAAATCGGCGTATTGAGACATACTCTACCAGCTCCTCAGCCTGGACATTATTCATGCCATGTACACGAGCAATACCGTCACTAGATAGTAAATGTCAGTTCACTCCTTTCCCTAACATGATACAAATGCCAATGTGTTGTTACGCATACCCGACAGAGAGGACGCGGCCGGTCTCGGCAAGACCAGCTTCCTCTTGTACACCTCGAATTCTCTGCTCAAGAATAGAAGAAACCTCGGTCGGGGCAGCTTTGGCATCTGCAGCATAGCTTCGAACCTGCTTTGAGGTGGTGTTGAAGACAACCGGTGTTGTTCGGGTCTGCATCGCGAAGAAGAATCGTCAGTGCTCGATTGAGAAGAGCTCCCCTTCCATTGCGACGGCCGCCAGTAGCAAAGCACCTTCCAGCTGCGAGTCAATGGTCGTAGCCAGACTGGTACCAGAGCTATAGACATTACCGAAATGGAGAATGAAAGCAATTGCAGCCAGATGAGATGAACTTACCGACGCAATTCTGCCTCCGGCAGAGATTGCAGCGACCCTGCGGCTCGACTGGCGAATGGCTCTCGAGAACATGGCTGTGTGCCCAAGAAGCTATTGGGATAGCTCTGCTATCAATTGAGATTGACGCAGAGAGAAAAGAGGGGAGATTGTTATGGCAAGAGATGGAAGCTCGGGGTGGAGAGAAAGATCTCATCTCCTCGTCGGCTTTCCCGCTCAAGCGGATTCGTATGACTAAGCCGACTGCCAAGTCTCTGTGGCCCATACATTTTTCACTAACTTCAGAACCATATATCAACCCAGTGGGAGCAAGAGCAAATTCATGGATACGCTCTATCTGTAGTATTCATGTTTTACTCTAGTGCTGGCAATTAAATCCGCTCAAGTTTCTTCGGTCTCACCCCGAGAATTAATCCTCAATGAGATTCCGTCGTCTTCAAGGAGAATCTCAGCTCAGTCCTTTATCGATTTGACCATTATTGAAATGTAACGTTGAAATTGTGAAGAAAGACGGATGTCGTACGGCATCTTAACCAATATCACATCCAACACTCCTAACTAATGCCGGTTTACTTCCGTTCGCTAGAGAAGGATTAGGTGTTAGCCTATGTGCTGCCACGATCATATCCTCCGCCTCCATTATTTCTTTCCAGAATATTGCACGGTGAAGAACGCAAGAATCCAGCTATGATGTCTTCTTTGCTCCATTGGCTGTTCCATCCCTGCTCTTCTCCTTTCCCTCTCTGTATTTCTTGATTTCTTGTTCAATAGCCTTGTCGAGCCGGCTCTTCAATTCTGGTCGATAGCCAAAGTAAAATAGAACTTCAAACCACACAAAAAAGGGCGCTAGAAAGAGAGCTTGAACAAGGTTGTCGAGTAAAGTAGGTGCTCTCCCTTCAAACACTCCATGCCCCAAGAACTGCGCTATCCAGGAAAATACAAACAATGCCAATGCCCAGTAGTTTGCCGTGGCACCGTATGTTGATGTCAGATGGTTCGCGTATGCAGTACCTCCGATTATCAGCGGCGTAATTAATCCTCCAGCCACAGGCTCCATCAAGATATAGAGGGTCGAGTAGAGGATTGCTGTGATCGTACCGAGATTTAAAGGAAGGTTTGGCACAGATATCACGGACGGAAGCGGAATGGAAGGAGTATTTGTAGCCTAGCAAGAATAATTAGCAGCACCTCCAACCTAGGGAAGTCACAGCTTACAAAGAGGAGTGAGGTTATTAATATCATCGGCACACATGTAATGTGTATTCCAATATTGACCTTTTTTAATCGAAATCTGTCAGTCAGAGTGCGCAGGACAGGGTGCGACCGCTGTTGTGCTGCTCACCGGGTTGTGATGATATGCTCCATACTGTGCAAGTCAGTTTCTGATATCACTGTCACTATAGCCAAGCACATACAAAGACGAGCTGTTTCTCAAGGTTGAGTGCCATGCTGACGGAGCGATGGTGTAGGAACAGACAAAGAACAGCTTAGTCAGTTCCGTCAAGCAGCCAAGGTCATTCTTTGACGGCTGCAAGAAGCAAGACAAAGAGGGCGGGTATGGGTTGTAGAACGGGCTTCCCCGCAAAATCGGTGAGCAATTAGTTAAGAAAGGTTGCAACGTCACGACCATTTGGCCTGACCTTCACATGATCCGGCGAAATTCGCTCCGACCCTCCATTTTTTTTTCATACGCTACAGCACTTCGCAGTGCCACGCCCAACCTTCGATCGCGTCTTTCCAAATCTACTATAGCTTGAACGACCGCTCGAAGCTCTCTCTCTGTGCATAGTCTGGGCACTTTCTTACAGAGACAGCCATCGCGAGTCGCTTTGCGAAAGGTCGCTTGGAGATCCGCACAAGCGCATATGGACAACCAGACTGGACGCTGACATTCGTGTTGTGGAGCAGGGCTCTTGTCTTTGGGCTGGCATCTGAGCTGCGCGCGCATACATTCATTTGATATCTGATAGGAACCTGCATGTTAAGACATACGGAGCAGACCAAGCGGATACAATTTTCACGACGACAAAACGCGCCAGAATCCCTTTGGCGTGCTTAGTTTTCACCAGGTCTTCAGCAATCGCGGAGGCACTCTGAGCCATTCAGTTTTGTAGCCATACTTGCAGCAAAACTTTTCCCGCTCATCAAATCCATTCAGCTTTGCAATTTCGCAAAACTTCAGTGACATACCGCCGCCATGTTCTTCCTCTACGAGCTTGAGAAAACCATCCAGTTACATCCATCCTACTTCGGTCCTCTGATCCGTTCGCACATTCATAGAGAGCTTTTAACCAAAGAAGAGGGCTCAAATACTGGCAAATACACAATAGGTTGCATATTAGACTCGTTCGAAATATCGGATGGTCAGGTGGTCCCGGGGACAGGCTATGCTGAGTATATTGTTCACTACAAGGCTGTGGTATGGAGACCATTTCGAGGGGAGATCGTAAGCATCAAGTCTCAATACGGCCAAGCGGTCTTTTACTGACAACCAGTTAGGTGGATGGCGTTGTGACATCTGTCATTCGCGCTGGATTCTTCGTTGACTGTGGCTCTCTCCAAGCTTTCGTTGGCAGAGGGGTGAGTCTCAAGGCCCCAGGAATTTTACAGTATTTGCTCATAAAACCCTTAGATGATACCTTCAGAGATTAAATTCGATGCAAATGCCACCCCTCCTCAGTGGACAGACAACGCCGAACAAGTGATTGAGAAGGGAACACAGATTCGTATCAAAATTAAAGGGCTACGCTCTGAGATGGATCGGATGTACGGTGTCGCTACAATGAAGGAAGTATGTAACACATTTAACATTCTCGTTTAACCATTTAACTAATTAGATGTTCAATAGGATTACCTTGGGTAAGCAACATCAAGCCACTGATGAGACTCGATACTGACATTAACTTTGCTAGGCCTCTTGTGGCTTAAATAGAACTGTGGGGTTCCACAAGTAATTTAATATATTGACAGTCCACTGTTTTCTAACTTTAGGGAAGTTACTTCTGCCTAGATTTGGTGTTAACAAGCTTCCTGTATCATGGCGTAGTTGCGTAGGACTGTTCTCCCGTTGAACGGTGTATACTACATCACGCCGTGTGATCCGTTGGATAAAATTTATAATCATCGATATGCCTACCTGTGGCGAAATCAGGGTAAAACTTGTGACATATGACAGTAGTCTCACAAGAAAGGCTTGGTTCATTGTTCCATACCTGGTTCTCAATAGCTTGAATAAATTGGTTTGCTCAGCGAACAAAGCATGTGGCTGGAGCTCAAGCTTCAAGCGAAAGTCCGAACCTCAGCCGCAGAGCCGATGTTGACAGTGATGACAACCTAATCTTCATTTTTTGCACACACAACTTTTAGAGCTGGGTACACCCTAAAGTTTACGTTTTATAAAGCCAAGGTAGCCTTTATATTGCGACCACTTTTCGTGTCCTACCTTATCATGATCTCCGGTCCTAGAAGCCCTACATAACACTACCCCATCATGCCGAGGGAGCGTCCCGTGAACGACGAAGAGACTCAGCCCCTTACCAGGGAGGAGATATTGTCTCGGTCTTCTCAAGATGACCCTAACGAGTCGGTTTCATCCGTCTCGACAACATCTCTCGTCTTAGAGCATATCAACGACAATGCGTTTAGTTCAGGACCCCAAGAGAAATATAAGGACGATCACAGGAAGGGGGCTCAACAAGAGGAGGACTTCGATGTCGAGGATGGACTGTTTCAAGGCATTAAGCCTGTGGATAAGAAAGCGCGCCGGCTTTTATGGATACTCGGGATAATATGCGCAATTGGTTGGGGACTTGCTCTGGCGACATTCCTGCTAGGAGGAAGCTACAAGCATGCATCAACAAAGCCACATGACCCTCTCGCAACTTCCTCTAGAGGGTCGGGGAAGAAAGTGACACTAGATCAAGTTATGACTGGTGCATGGAGCGCTAGAAGGCAAAGCGTCTCATGGATCGCAGGACCAGAGGGAGAGGACGGTTTGCTACTGGAGAAGGGTGGCTCTGCCGGGACAGATTACGTTGTTGTAGAAGATATACGGAACCGAGATGATGAGCCGTCTTCGGCCAGCAAGATCACTCTAATGAAATCTGGAAGCTTCTTCGCTGGGTCGAAATTCGTATATTCTAGCGACGTCTGGCCCAGCGCGGATTTCAAGAAGGTGCTGGTCATGTCGGAAAGAGAGAAGAACTGGAGGCATTCCTTCACCGGACTCTATTGGATATTTGATGTTGCAACACAAACCGCCGAAGCATTAGACCCAACAAACCCGAACGCCAGGGTGCAACTCGCTTCTTGGTCACCAAGTTCTGATGCCATCGTGTTCACAAGAGATAACAACATGTTCCTACGCAAGCTGGATTCCGAGTCTGTGATTCAGATCACAAAAGACGGAGGTTCAGAGCTCTTCAACGGTGTCCCGGATTGGGTCTACGAGGAAGAAGTTTTTGGAGGTAATAGTGCGACATGGTGGTCAGAAGATGGAGAATACATAGCCTTTCTTCGTACCGATGAGTCTGCTGTGCCGACATTTCCCGTACAATACTTCCTCTCGAGGCCAAGCGGCAAGAAGCCAAAACCAGGAGAAGAGAACTACCCCGAAGTCCGTGATATCAAGTATCCTAAAGCTGGTGCACCCAATCCGACTGTCACTTTGCAGTTCTATGACGTCGCGAAGAATGAAGTATTTTCGGTCAAGATTGAGGATGACTTCATGGATGCGGATCGACTTATTACTGAAATAATCTGGGCAGGTCGCAGCAAACAGGTTATTGTACGGGAAACGAATCGGGAGAGTGACCTTCTCAAGGTTGTTCTTATGGACGTGGAGCGCCGCTCGGGTAAGACCGTCAGGACCGTTGATGTCAACGCCCTCGATGGAGGTTGGTTCGAAGTCTCCGAACAGACAACATTCATCCCATCAGACCCAGGCGATGGACGAATGCATGATGGTTACATTGACACGGTTATTCATGAGGGATATGATCACCTTGGGTACTTTACACCTCTGGACAACCCAAATCCTATCCTCCTCACTTCGGGCAAGTGGGAAGTAGTGGACGCGCCGTCTGTGGTGGACCTCAAAAACAATCTAGTTTATTTCATAGGAACTAAAGAGAGTTCTATTCAAAGGCATGCGTACCGCGTCAATTTGGATGGCACGGGGCTCGAAGCAATCACAGATACTAGCAAGGAAGGCTACTACGACGCCTCATTCTCTACGGGAGGGGGTTATGTTTTGCTAACTTACAATGGACCTGGCATCCCCTGGCAAAAAGTCATCAGTACTCCGAGCAACAAAGACCATTACGAGGTGACATTAGAAGACAACAAGGCTCTCGATAAACTTGCAAGAGAGCACGAGCTTCCTATACTGATTTATCAAACTGTAAATGTTGATGGCTTCGAGCTTAATGTCGTCGAGCGCAGGCCACCACACTTCAATCCCAAGAAGAAATACCCAGTACTTTTCTATCTTTACAATGGACCTGGATCACAGATGGTCGAGAAGAAATTCCACGTCGACTTTCAAGCATATATTGCCTCTAGTCTTGAATATATCGTCGTTACGGTCGATGGACGTGGAAGTGGTTTTCTGGGCCGCGATTTGCGCTGCATTGTTCGCGGCAATATTGGTTACTACGAAGCCCATGACCAGATTGCAACAGCCAAGATATGGGCAAAGAAAAATTATGTCGACGAAGAAAGAATTGCTATTTGGGGCTGGAGCTATGGCGGTTTCATGTCGCTCAAGACTTTAGAGCTGGATGGAGGAGAGACCTTTAAATATGGCATGGCAGTTGCACCGGTCACTGATTGGAGATTTTATGGTGAGTTGACCAACTCTAAAATATGAAACGGACGCCAGACTTACTAATTCAGATTCCATCTACACTGAAAGATATATGCACACTCCACAACACAATCCTAACGGTTATGACAACTCATCCATCTCGGACGTAGCTTCTCTCGCAAAGAACGTAAGGTTCTTAGTCATGCATGGAGTTGCGGACGACAACGTTCACATGCAGAACTCATTGACATTGCTTGACAAGCTTGACTTGGCAGGCGTTGAGAATTACGATGTTCATGTGTTCCCCGACTCGGACCACAGCATCTACTTTCACAATGCAAATAGAATAGTATACGACAGTAAGTACCACCAATGTCCAACAAGCATCACAGAAGCTAATTTGTTTTGCAGAATTGAGCAGTTGGCTTATCAATGCATTCAACGGCGAATGGCTAAGGATAGAAAACGCAGTTCCAAAAGCTCGGGTTGGGGGCAATTCTCGACTGAGGTGATTTACATTCTGCATATGGCGTTATGACTTGGATTTCGGAGCAGAGAGCTGTAGGCGTCGTACATGTCCATTGTTAGTGGCGTTTGCTAGGTATTGGTAGCAAAGACATTAAAATTGGCGATTCTCTGAGAGCATTCAGATGATAGCCTGCTGTATAATTTGATATATGTACTTTGAAGTATCAACTACTGTTACACATACATGTATGTGGCGGGCTGCTATCGTTTTCGTGTAGACCATTTTAGTGTGACCCCGCCATGACTCTCGCCATGACCTCATACTCAGTAGGTAGGAGCTCGCGTAAGGGAAACCATTAGCCGGTATCCAAATATCAACTTTCCTCTAGACACACAGCTCTGGACTGAAACTTCCTATCAATCCTATCTGTCTTTGCTGGCTTTTTCACAATGGCCAATGCTACGAGGAAAGAAATCCTTGGGAAAGTATACAAAATGATACCACCCATGCTGGAAAGCTTCCACAAAGGCAGGAACTTTACAAATTCAATCCGAATACCGAATACCAACTCCTAACAATAACTACAGGTCAATTGGGCCGTGTAGCCGTCATAGGAGGCAGCGAAGACTATACCGGTGCACCCTACTTCTCCGCCATGGCCTCCGCAAAGCTAGGTTGTGACATGGTATACCACCATCTCCTCACCCTATAAAGTCCCCTCTACCCCGAAGCGCAGAAGCTCGAGCTTATCCGCCTCTCTCAATTTTAGAGTCACGTGATTTGCGAACCAGGCGCTGGTGCTGTAATAAAAACCTACTCCCCTAACTTAATGGTGCACCCGTATATGCGTCAATCTAAAAACCTTACATCCTCCGAGTCTGCCGACAGCGTTGCCACAGAGGTCATCGGCATGCTTTCGCGTCTACATGTCATCGTGATAGGTCCCGGGCTTGGGCGTGATAAGCTTATGCAAGACACATGTGCGAGAGTCATCCAGGAAGCTCGGAAGAGAGGTATTCCGTTCGTGCTGGATGCAGATGGACTATTTCTTGCGCAGACGCGGCCAGAGCTGGTAGATGGGTGCACAGAGTGTATACTTACACCGAATGTTGTCGAGTTTGGGAGACTAGCAAAGGCGAAGGGAGTAGACATTAATGAAGGAGATCCAACGGAATTGTGCGCAAAACTAGCGAAGGCGTTTGGAGGTGTTACGATCATACAGAAGGGTGCGAAAGACTATATCAGCAACGGAACACACACACTCGTCTCCGAAGGCGAAGGCGGGTTGAAACGGAGTGGTGGGCAAGGTGATACTTTAACAGGGAGTCTGGCAACATTACTAGCATATCGCAAAGCGTATCTAGATAAGATATGGGACCATGAAGGAGATTTGAGTCCTGCGGAGACCCTAGCACTAGCAGCATATGGAGGGAGTGCTGTGACAAGAGAATGCTCAAGGCTGGCATTTAAGGAGAAAGGGAGAAGTTTACAAGCAGGAGATTTGACAGAGCATGTACATGAGGCCTTTTTGAACGTGATTGGAGAGAAAGGAAGCAAATTGTAAATTTCAAAACAAATTAGGGGCTGGTAATCAAGCAGGATCAAGGAATTTATACCAAAGGTAGGAGCATGCTGTTATAACCCGTACTGTACACAAGGCGAAAGAATTGAGGGTGTCACTATATTTTGAGCGTAGCAATATCCCTCGACCAAATCGCGTCCAACGGTTATCGATAAGAACTAGCCAATCAATCGAGCTGAATTTAACGCCCGTTCTGAGAAATATAAAAGCTTTTGATTTTATAGTAATTTAATATGCACGCCTAATTTTAGGAGTTAAATCGCTAAATATAAGTGCCTGATACTAAGTAGGCTAAATAAGATCTATATTAATTCTAGCACAATCAGAAGGCATTATAGTAGGTAATTAGGTGCACGCGTTGTTTTAAAACTAGTGTTCATGCACGGACCACTTACTCCTTGGTCAAGGGATAATCGAACGTGATTTTTAGTATCTAGCTTGCGCCTTTTGATACGTCTCATCTATGAGACCTCTTAAACTACAATAATTGCAGCTAAAATCTAGAGCTTTAGTCGTACAGTTACTTTCGGATGATCTTGCGAAGCACCTCTAACCAACATTCAATCAACATCGTCTCCTAAGCTTGCCTTTTTCAGATCTAGATCGTTCCGCAAACTCTTGATCTTGGCCATGATCCTCTGCTTCAGTAGAGGATTTGGCTGTTGCTCATATTGCACCATTGCATTTGCGATCTCCTTCTCCAAATCCGCTATCTCTTCCCTTTGCTGCGCTACTTCTTGCTGTGCTGCTAAAGCATCTTCATCAATACCCTCCTCTGATTCAGCATCAGCATCATCATCAACTTCTGACTCGGTCTCTGCAGCAGATGTAGACGCAGGAGTTTCAGTTGTGGGTATAGCACTAGCAACGTCAGCACCAATAGCATGCATAGCGACATCGTGAGAAGTTGTAAAAGGTATAGGCTCATCATCAGCGGCGCCCAGTTCTTGTTCCATGAGTCTCGCCATCTCATCTGCGTCGTCATCCTCTTCTTCATAACCCTCCGCGTCCTCGACTTCATAGTCCATTTCGTCTTCATCTTCAGAAGACTCCGAACCATCAAGGTGATCGGGGTTCAGGATCTGATAGGTCGATTCACCACCCGCTTCTCTCGCTTCTTCATCCGCCGCCAGAAGTTTATCAACCTCAGTCTCAACCTCCTCAATCCTACGGTAGCTCATACGCTGCCTAAACCGCCTCTTTCTCACCCAATGCATGGGCGGCGTTAGTCCATGAGCGTATTGGTGCGAAAATTTGTCTACCTCCTTCGGCAACGGGAAATTCTTCGCTTGCTCTTCATTCTGAACAACACCCAACACAAGTAGCATCTGACAAACATCCGCGCTCTTAACCCAGTCGCGCTTATTCCAACTTTTCATAGCTTCAATAACGCACGGCAAATCAACCATTGCAGCTGCGTACATTCGTCCTTTAATGATCACCACTGACCGACGTGCCTCTTTGTCGAAGAAACGAAAGTGTACACCAAAACCGCCTTCGCGTTCTGGCAAGCCAATTTTCTTCTCTTCAATAGCACGTCTCAGGAGTTCGCAATCAGGTCCAGGCCGCATACGTAGGATAAATTGAGATTCGATGGCTGGATCAATCTCGGCGTCCTCGGCTTCACTATCGTAGCCTACGCCTAGGGGTCTTGGGGGCGGTCTCCCAACGTGCTTGACTTTGATCTGAAGGGCAGATCCTGATGTTCTGGCTTTCAGCTTCAGCTTTTGCGGAGCTGGTGTAGGCATTAAAGGTTGTGTAGGACCTGTAACGCTAAGCGCACTGGATCCGTTAACAGACTGAGACCCTGTATCCTTGGTTTTCCGTTTTGCGGGCGACGTTTCCTCATCGTTCTCATCTCGCGCTCGCTTTTTGGTTGCTTTAGAGGCCTGCTTAGGAGGGGGGGCTATGGGCTGTCCATTCTCGTCCACGGGTTTGGGTCTTTTAGTATATTTGCGCTTTTGCTTCACAGGAGGCGCTGCATCTGCTGTAGCCTCTTCAGGGGCTTGGGATGATTCAGGAGTTTGAGAAGATGCTGCCGAATTTCGGAACTTGAATTTAAGCTTTGGGTTGGATGATGAGGCTTCAGGTACGGGAGGTGTGTCGGCGGCCGGTGTGGGTGGTTTGAGAGGCTTGAACTTCACCATTTTATGAGATTTGATAGGATAGAAGGTACGAGAAATGCTGTCGGTTTAGGTGGATACGGGTGAGTAAATGCGCCAAATCGTACCTGCGAAGGTCGAGTACAGTGAACGGTGAACTGGAGCTGAGCTGGAGTTGAGACCCTTGGACATGGAATGCGCGAACAAAGGCACGGCAGAATCCGGCGGTGAATGTCGCGGCAAGGTGAACGCGAAAGCTTCGTCCTCGCTCTCCCTCCGCTTCTCTTCACATTTATATCCGCTATGTCACTACCTATACCGCTTCATCCTTCGCAGCGCATCCGCTGAGGACCGCCCAATTCCCGACCATGTCCGCTAACACGCTCCACAACTCTCTCCTACGCCCGGCAATTCTCCATATCCTTCGTGCTGCCGGCTTTCACTCCGCACGACCTTCTGTAATTGACACCTTAGCCGATATCACTGCCCGTTACCTCTTGCTCCTAGCCTCACGAACAGCCACAAACGCTTACTGCAATCACAACACCCTGGAACCTGACATCACAGATGTGCGGATGGCTCTGCAGGACTGCGGCCTGTTAACACCCTCTTTAACAGCTGCCGAGGAAGCGTGGAAGGAAGCGCTAAGAAAGCCTCTAGAAGAATATCCCGAAAGAAATGGCCTCAGAGCTAAAGAAAGGATGAGGCGGGACGAGGAGGACACGCGGGATGTGAGGGAGTTTGTAGATTGGGTACGCGGAGCACAGAATGCCGAGATTCGAAGAATCGCAGGCTTAGAAGCTCAGAGGACTACAGAAGCCACAGATATGGAGGGCAGAGGGGATTTAGAAGACTATCTGACTGGTATGTACACTTTCCCAACCCATCAATGCGTGGTGCTGGGGAGACTAAGTCACAGTGGTCGAGGAGACAGAAACGCTGACAAGTGTTCTACAGCTCTGATGAAGAAGCACAGCAAAACAGGCGTTGAATCAAGATATCAAGGAACAGTACTTGGCCAGCCCGCAGAAGCAAGGCCAGTCAGGATCGAAGGAGGCCCAGTCGAGACCATCCAAGAATGGGTTTTGCGGACTCAGCAACGATCTGCGAAGCTTGACGCCCTCAAAGAGACAAACGGACACGCCATGGAGTCTATCGAAACGAACGGAAATTCCACCGGTGATTGAAGCCACACAGGGTTTGTATCTTTTTGTTTTGTTCTATTGCATAGCGACGGAGTTGTATTATCGTATATCCAAGAGATAAGGGCTATGTTTCGGATTGCCCAGGCACTAGCTCCACCTAAGGGGTTCCACAGGAAGCCAGGATATTGGCAGATTGTTCGTTTTTGCATGGCCTCAAGTCCTGCCAAAGGAAAGAGTGGCTTAATGGGAGCAAAAGCTACAGACCTCTTTAGAGATGTCTAACTTGAAAGACGTTCCCGATTCACAAAGTCTTAAATGAGGAAGCATGTTTGGATTTGGAAAGCTTTTAGGTCAACATCGCTTCGAAGAACCAATGAATCAAGAAATCGAGACGGAAATAGAATTTCTGCCCTCACTCATCTACTGATGCAATCTGCATAGGTATCGTTCAATCTTTGCAGAATAAGTACAGTCAGAATTTTCGCTCACGGCTGTTCATATCCTCGGATTCTTTCTCCTAAAAGCCCCCACTGATTACAAATGGTTTACTCAATCTGAGGTATTTAGACAGTTGTCTTTACCCACTAGATTCGCAGGTCCCCCTCGCAGTCCCAACGCACCTCCATCGTCGACGATCTTCTCACGTTGCTGTTTCATCGCCTCTCGGGCCGGAGCTTGCTCAGCTTTCTTCCTATTATAGCATTGACACATTAGCTACTGAAACACATGAAGCGACGGCCTCTTCCTCCTTCAATATTTGGCGCCACATAAGAACCACACATGGAATTTCAGATAAAGTTTCGTGTGAATTCCCCTGTGCCAGTCATGGATGCGAAAAGGCCTTTAAAAGAAAGGATGCTAGGCTCAACCACGAGCGGAAGACACATACTGAATTGGGTTGAAGGCCTTTAAAAGAAAGGATGCTAGGCCCAACCACGAGCGGAAGACACATCCTGAATTGGGTTGAAGGCCTGTAGTTCCAAGGAAGCCGTAAGTAACACTATTTCCACTAAATAAGGCCATTATGGAGTTATATGCCTCCGACGGATCATATAATTTGCAATATTCCCTAGCAATGGCCAGCATTATTTAGTTTGCTTGTACAATCTCTTCTATTAGAGTAACTAGTTCTATTATTTTTGGAGAAATATTACGGCAGATGTGGTTATTATAGCTTATGGGAGGGCTTAGGGCTTGGGGCCTTCTAATCTCTCTAGCTCGTTCATTACCCAGCATTAAGAGGCTTAGGTATCTGGGGGATAGCGTAAGGAGCCATAAGGTTACGAGGAGAGGATTTGCTGATAGGGTCCGCGAGCATATCAGTGAGGGCTTGGTACTAGTAACTCTAGAGATGTTAGTATCCACGTTTGTTTAAGGAGGTGGATAGGTATTTCTTTGGTTAGAGGAAGAGGTGGAAGGAAGCTGTATAAAAGCTATAAAAGCGTGGGCTTCATGGTGGTGCCCAACTACTAACCGAAGCGGATTTTCATTTCTCAACAACTTTTACGGTGGCGTTTATCTGGATACCTTTATTCTGTATTTCTTCTGTAACGATATAACGTGAAAGAGGCGTTAATATAATTAGATGGATCAATTTAGTCCTCTATTCCACTTAATAAGGTTAATGGGCCTATTGCAAGAAATTGCGGCATAAGAGACATACAAGGGGAGCAGACGCCCCCCTCTTAGCACCCGTGCGTATTATAGAGGATTTATCACCCAAATTCGCCACCTATATTTATAAAGCTGCAGAACCTTCGAGAAGCCAAACGTACAGTATATAGCCCCTGCAAATGACTCCTGCGATGATAGAATTAGGGTATGCCGTCTCTCGTTCGTCAAAATCGAGGCCACCCCCCCCTCCCCCTCCGGAACTCGTTGTATGCGTCGCCCAATCCATACAGGCCTCTAGGGATGCATCTTACCTATAGAGAACGTCTTCAGATCTTCTCGTTATATCGATTTGGACGTCGACGTTACTGCACGATCGCATCGTCCTTAAAGCCTCCATATTCGACCGTCTATAAAGCTGTTCAATTGTGCTCCAAGACACCAAGAAAGTACCTAGGTCGACGTCCTATCCTTCTCAGCGGGAGGCTTTAGAAAGGTATACGTAACTTAACAGCCAGAGGAGAAGTACTTAGGTAGCTACTGCTTCCCTAAGTTCCGTGGCTACAGCTCCTGGATAATACAAGGGACGATATCCTTATGTAGAAAAAGTAGATTGGTGGTATTCGAAAAGGAATTAGGTAATATATTAAGCCACGTATATACGCAGCACGTGTGCCCTACTATATACGAATACAAGGACGTAGTAGAGCAGTATACGGGCAGAGGCACTGCCATTTTAATAGAGGACTTATTCGAAAGTCTGAAATACTCCTTATCTTTACAACGTACCTCTCAATGTCCGCTGCCAGATCATCTTGCTGTCCACTGGCACCTTTTCGTCCGTCTTCTCCTTCCACTACACCTCTGACCTTGCCTTCCCCTGGTGCAGCTATCTGCTCTCCATCCAGCTCATTATGCCGACCTACATCTTCTACCGTCTTTCCCAGGGTTTGATATGATTCAGCGGGTTGTCTGGAAGCAGGTTTTCCAAGGGTAGTATATGCTTTTGATAGAGTTAGCTAGGATGGGCCAATAGGATCGAGGTCGGACATTTTGGTCGTGCGTGAAGTTGAGAGATATAGCTTCGATGTAATTGAGCCCGGAGGCAGGCGTGTCAAAAAAGGATATCTTTTCGATCGAGGTGGTGTTGATATGGGAATCTTGACTTGGTGATGGCAATCTTTCTACCGATTTCACATTGGCATAACGTCGGTGGGGCTGAAGCGCCAAGATTCATCGGTCTTCTCGACACCACCCTTCTCGCCTGAACTGTGCCCCACTAAAGGGGGTTTCGATGAACTGACGGAAGGTATCTGATGAAAGGTAAAGCTAATTTTTTAGTGCTTACATATACGATTAGCTCGACCTTCCGGCAATTGGTCAAGTAGGGGTTTCGATAGAGAGCAATTCTTTCCTCCCACCAACTCGACGGTTCGATCAACTTGGCGCGCGGGATCAAAAGACATAGTGGCAAGGATCAACTGTGCGAAATTTGGAGTCGCTGGCTGCTGTTAACAAAATAGGGGGCTGGTTTAAAGTTCTGATGAAAATATCCATCAAAACTTTTGATATTTGCCAAGAATCGAATCTGACGGAAGGTCCTACTAACTATATACCGCTAGTGCGCGAAGATCGCCTCGATTCGAGTTGCATTACCTTCCGTCAGATACCTTCCGTCAGTTCATCGAAACCCCCCTACTGGTCAGCCGGTATAAATATTCCTCTAAAAGAGTATCATACAGCATGTCACTGTTATTTATTTACATCAGATATACGCACCATAAGATCAAGCTATTCCGCATTATGAATCTATTTGGTAATGTGCAACTAGTACGAATCAATTTCTCCTGCTTCACAACCAAACTCTCCAGGACGCCAGAGACGACGAACGCATCTTAGAAGAAATTGCGCGTGCTCAATATAGCGCTTGACGCAGCCGCTCCTGAATAGGGCTTTCTACCGCTTGGGTGGACATTACTTTCTCTCCTTCCTCCGCCTCTTCTACTTCATCCTCCACTATTCGCTTCTTCGGGTTCACTCTCTCCACCAGCATCTCCTTGCTTGTCAACTCAACACCCGTTCCAGTCTTACCAAGCTGACGCGGTCCAAAACGAGCGATGAAATCCCACTGCCGTTGCTTGGAGATCGTTGTTATATATGCTTCCAATTCTTCCCTGGTGGTGAACTCAGACCGCCTGCCCTGCTTCCAACGATATCCAAAGGGATTCTCTCCACCACCAGTTGTCGTGATCTATCCCAACATCTCTTGTATATCTGATTCTTGCATCATTACGTAAGCCAGCCGAACCTTCTTGACCTTCTTCTCCATGAACGCATCAGCGACCTGGCGGATAATCGTCATTTCGAAGTGTGAGTATAAGCAGGAGTTGAAGTACCGGCTGAAATCCCGTCATCCAGATCATAGTCAATCTTCAGTCAGAGTGTCGAGAGTCATCTCGCTTGCCAGATACTCGCAGAGTTTGCAGCTGAACGCGCAGCCACAGTTGGATGTAGATCCAGGCTCCAGTGTTGGCGATTCGATTGTCATCTGAACCCCATCTGGGATAGATCGGAGAAATTTGATGGCCATCGTTGCATGTATGTCAAGATGTAGAACGTTGTTTCCGAACAGGAATGTGAGGACTTCGTTGTAAGTTTGGCGGGCTGCTTGTAGTATGCTTAAATAGATCATAACCTGAGGTTTGGTTCTGAGGGATGTAGAGTCCAACCTGGCGTCGACGTTCAGGAATCAAGGGCGGTGGAAAGACGAAAAGCTGGACGTTCAAGAGGGTACTTGGGGTGGAGCATCCTTTCACGTTGAGCAGCATGGCTAACCCGGCGTCGACGTACAGGAATCAAGGGCGGTGGAAGGGGGCCGAAGAGCTAGTGGTGTAAGTAATGGGGACGTTTAAGAGGGTACATAGGGGGAGCATCTAGACACGCTCACTCGCATAGCTAACCTCGCATTTACGTTAAAGTCCTAAAGCCGTAATTGTGAGGGTTCGGTCGATTTGAACTGAATCAATTGGTAGCCTATGTATAAGAATTCCAAACTAAAGAAGGAGAATGGTAAAGGGGGTTACGAAATATACTCCTTGCTAAGAATTAGAGTGCGGCAGAATATGGCAGAACTTAGCGATGAGCGTCACGGCGCCGTAATAGTAATAAGAAGACTATTTCACTAATATAAGAATACTTCTAGCTATAGAAATAGATCCTTAGCCCTTAGCATCCTTACAGAGATACCTAAATAAGTAGTAGATAGAGAATATAGTCCGGACAGGATCCGGACAGTAACTCTTGGCAGTAACTTTACTGTCCGAATCTCTTGCCAAGTTCAATTCTGCCGGTGTAAAATCAGTGGCTTGGAGCTTGTTTTTAGTGTTATAGATCTTAATCTTAGGGCCGTATACCAATTGCATCATAATTAAGCCATGCTTAAGTCATAATCTGCACCTGCATTATAAGTCTTAGCGTGGTGTTATATGTAAAAATATTCAATTGTAAGGTTTGGAAGGGGTTATAATTTAATTAAATTATAGGTATCATAATACAAAGTCTCCGCGGCGCAGTAGTATGGTAAGTTCTGCAATTGCTTTAATTTAATTTAGAGCTAGCCAACATAATTACACCACTTTTCCCAAAGTTCTTAAGTGGTCCATTAAGCCACGATGCAAATACATAGGTTTAATATAATTTAGGGCGTTAAAAATAAGATGAAACAACACGATCAATTTGAAGCCTTGCTGATACGTGATTTAATAGGAAATAACCTTTTTTTTTAACGTTTTTAACACGCTACTAATAGGAACTAAACCCGCGACCTTCTGCTGCGCAATTAGGCCAAGGCCTCGGCGGTAATGTAATAAGGCTCATGAGGCTCTGCGGCGATGCAACGAGGCTGTGGCGATGCAACAAGACTCGGCGCCAAGCATTAGAAGGAAGTTAAGGCTGCTCGGTTACTGTAGGAGAGCCGCAGTACTCAGGGTGGTGTTAAACTTCAGGAGTATCAACTATTTGGGGCGTCTATCACTGCGGTAGTCACTGCAGTAATAGAGACACCTCAAATAGTCAAGGCTGCTCGGTTACTATAAGAGAGCCGCAGTGCTCGGGGTAATGTCGAACTTCAGGAGTATCAATTATTTGGGGCGTCTTTGTTACTACGGTAGTCTCTGCAGTAATAGAGACACCCCAAATAATTGAGGATCGCGATCGTCAAAAATCGTACCGCCGGAAAGCTTGCCATAGACGTAATCGACGACCCCCCACTAATATTAGTAATATTAGTAGCAGGGTCTAGCCAAGTTGTAGAGGACTTCTTTATATGCATATTAAACACAGCATAAGGTAGTATATACCGTACACTTAATTGCTAGTTTATATAGGCAGGATAACTATTACTTATGTCTTAGTTTATACCACATTAACTTCCTTACCCGGTTTAAATTGTGATAACCTAAAGTTAATATCCTAAGTATTAAGCTTTGTAAAAGAGTTGTCGGAGTTATTAGAGTTGTCGGAGTCATCAAAGTCTTAGCTAGAGGACGTTGTAGGTAATTATAGTGGACGAACGAATATATTTAATAATATTAACTCCTGCTCTGGCTCCACCCTTAATACAGATACTTTAGGTAAGCTACCCCATAATATAACTAAGTTATTTAATAGAGACTTCTTAGCAGGCTTTCCAGAGGCTATAGGTAAGGTTAGCAACTAACGTTTCCGCTTCTTAGCAGCTGCTCGCGGTAAGTCTTATAGTAAGCACTGCAACCTCCCAGGCGCGGTTAATGCAGGTAGTACATTTAACAACTCTATACTCTTAAATATTTCAAGCTCCTTACATACACCTACTGCCAGCCGCTGCCTATTCTTTTGTCGCTTCTTATATTATTTTACCTACTCTCTATTTCTTACTGCTCTCTTAGCTTACTTAAGGCCAGTAAGGCCACGCTTTCTAGCCTTACCTTTCTTCTTAAACTCTACCTTTAAAGTTTGAACAGTATTAAGTAGCTCTACTAGTATAAGGTTATCCTTATTACGCAGCTCTTTAAATTTAAGAAGGAGCTACTAAGTCTGCCGCCAGAATAAGTCTATAAGAACTTCTGCTTACTTAGGTGGATATATCTTTATAATTGCGCTATAGACTACACTTGCCGCACCTAACGCTATATCTACTCCACCATTACTAAAATAATTGCTATTAGTGGTAGCTTCATTATTAGCGCTAAGTTAAGTAGCGTAGCTTAGCTGCCAGTTAAATGCAATAGTAGGCGGCCTATTAAGTAGCTACCGCGGATAGAGAAGACTTAGTAGTAGCAACGCCGAGTCTTATATAGCCTTCTCTATCTAATAATAATATAGGAGGCCATATCAAACAGGAAGGTTATAGTCGCCTTATGCTAAATAGCAACCGTATTTACTATGACCGTCCTTAGTATTAAATCTACGAGTATAGAACTCTAGGAGTCGCTAACTTATGCGAGCAATAACTTAACTCTTCTTAAGCGGTCTATACCTTTAGTAGTCCTTATTAAGTTAGCCAAATCACCTATAGTTAGATTTAACGACTTCCTATTCGTCTTATATAAGCCTAATAGCCTCGTTAGTTACCTAGCCCTATAGTAACCGGAATACGTGGGTATCTTAAAGCCGGAAAGACTCCCTATAATCCTTATACTTTAGCATCTTATACTCTTTAAACTTCTTATTAATTACTAACTTAATCTAGGTAGCGACTTCTAATAATCTAAGCTCTTTATACAGCCTTGCTTTTATCCTTAGGTAAATTAATTCCCCTCGCTATAAGGTATTGGCACTAAGATTACAGTAGCGGCGCGTATATACTCTATTAAAGTAGGCTTCCTTTAGGCGCCAGTATTCTTTAACTTTAAGAGCCTCCGGCTGGTTAAGTTAATATATAAATACAACACGATTGGCTTTAAGTTCGATAGGATTCTCTAACTTAATATACTTCCATATTAACTCTTCCAAAGGCTTCCGCTTCTCCTTAGTATAACCACCACTATTAACCAATATGGTCTTAATATTTTCAGCAACGTGCCACTTATAGAGTTGCATTTAGATGTCCTCCTCCGCGAGCTTCTCTATAGCTAATATAAAGCCAGCTCCCTAATTACTAATATAGACGTTTAGGCCGGGTATATTATAAAATATAAACTCGTTTATAAAGTTATGCATCTCTTTAAATACCTACTTAGCCTTAAATAAGACGAGTAAGTATATAATTAGAACTGTCTTACTAGTGTTTATTATAGTTATTACGGTTAATAGCGGTATGCGGAGCTGGTTTATTAAGAATATTGCATTAGTGCAGATATAGAAGCTAGAAGTAAATCGACATGCAAAAGCAATCTGCTATAGAATTAAGAAGGTAATTTGGACGAGGACTTAAGAGGTACAGTTACCTAGGGGGAATGGTAAGTCAGTATTTACTTAGTGGTAAGAAAGTAAATTAATATCCTAAACACTTTAATATCTAGGCACTCCGAGCTACACAGCTATTATAGTATTTGGTAGGCCCACAGTACTAATTAGTAACTTAGCTATTTTAGAAAATACCATACCGTCTATACTATCGGGAAAGGAGCCGACGGAGGCTCTTTAGGTAACAAGCTTACCTAATTTAGAATTAACTTCGGTATAGATGCGCGAGCGTATATAGAAGCCGGCTTATTAGAGAGCCAAACGCAGCTCCTTAAATCGCTCCTGCTTTATTACACCTACCTTCTATATACTTTAACGAACCTATCCTCCCATATTCCAGTAGTTACGACTACTAATTAGTAGCAACTTGTTGGAGGATAGAAGTCTCCGTATCTCTCCTGCAGATATATTAGCAGCTTAGTATTTAAGAGCCTCTACTATACTTGCTGCATAATCCGGCTAACGGTTCTTATACTTTAGGAAAGTAAGAGGATTTGGTATAGCCGCGTAGGTATATATACCGTTATTAATCTTTATAAGCCAAATAATAGCTCCATTAACTACGTTCTTATAAGCGGAAACTTAATAGGGACAGCTCTTCTTTAAAATCTTCCTATTTAGCCGCCTAAGATATCTACCTCCCTTATCCTTTTGCTAACGGTCCTCCTCTATAAGCTTCCGATTGTTATAAGTCTCCTTACTATAAGCTCTGCATCTTATATAGACTTACTATATAACCCGGCCACCACTTATATAGAGCTCTCGGCCTTAAGAGAACGCGTAGTTATTAAAGCGCTATATTACTAAGTCGCGAGTATTATAGTGCTTACTAGCTTCCGGTTTAAGCAAGTGTTTAGAAGGGATTAATTAAATAGCTACCTATATTACCGCGATTATATCTTCGTTTCTTAGCTTCTCGTAGGCCTTCTATTCAACTAGTTGGTTTACTTAAGGTATAGTGGCAGTAGGAGTGTCTATTTTAAATAAGAATTTGGTTCTACTTAGTATAGAGCCTAGGGCGCCATAGCTCTATTATATAGAGGGTGGTTGGCAATTAAGAGGCGTTAATCAACGTTAACGTTAACGCGACGTTATAATAAAAATCGTGTTTTCGTTTAATCGTACAGCGGCTTAAAGTGGCGCCAGGGGGGTGCCGGGGTATTAGGTGGACATTGCATTTATATGGCTTTTACTAGTAAAATAGGTGCTTAAGTAGTGTCTTGGCTACCTCACCGCCCAAGTTTCCGCTTAATTTAGAAAAGATTCGGACAGTAAAGTTACTACCAAGAGTTACTGTCCGGATCCTATCCAAATATAGTCATAGGACTATAAAGCGACTTTATTTTAGCAAATCTAAATATTCCACCAAAATTTCACCAAACAAAAAAAATCCATATCATATGATGTACTCATCTAGTCCCCAACACATTAACCACTTATCTCCTTCGAATTTTTTCAAGAGCTTTCCATAAGCGCCTAGGTGTACAAGACCCGAACCACCCACAAACGCTGAGAGCAAAGGAGAAGCAGCAAGGGGCATTAAAGCGCACTGCTTAAACCGAGCAGCCAACATCATACACCTGAAGCGACTGGCCCGAAGCAGGCGCCGGCACTGAGGCAGCTGGGACAGCATAGAGGCGGCAGATATCAGCGCCGCCAGGCGTGAGTGTTCCGAAGCAGAAGCTGGAGAAGACATGTTAGCGCTAAGCTTATAAACCCGAAGAGCCCCAAGTATAAGGGGCGCTGAAAGAGCTCACTCACCTCTCGCACGAAGGATCCGCAGTGCACTTCGCCTTGCACTCAGGTAGGGTATCGATACCAGCCGGCGCAGAAATCGGCTGCGCGTTAGACGGCCCACTCGGCGCCCCGCCGCACGTATTGCGGGCCACCAGCTCCCGCCTCTGATGATTGCCCGCAGGCGTCGTCGTCTTGCCGGGGTTGCTCTCGCCCCCCGTGTTGGCGCCAGTTTGCGTATTGTCGCCAGTTTGCGTATTAACGCCAGTTGGGTTCTCAGCCGTCGGCGTAACAGTCGGGACGGAGGCGCATGCCTTGTCGTACGCAATTAGGTTGGCGCTGGACTGCGTCGGGATGGCGGACGCGGCACAAGGGTACAGCAGGCACTTGATGTCGTTGTCAACCATGCCGAAGAGGAAGGACAGGCACGAGCTGTTGGCGTCGCAGTCGCTCAGGCATGCGGCTGCGTTCTGCGGGCCCGAGGGCTGGGAGAGAACCGTCTGTTGCGTGTTGCTGCCGCTGGGGGCCTTGCCACAGACTTGGTCACGAGCGGAGAGGAGTTGATCCATTAGGAGGCAGGAGGAGAGGGAGATGAAAGAGGAGGCAGCGAGGAGGATAGTAGAGGAATGCATTTTAATAGGTGGGTTAGGTAGAGTAGTGTTTTTGAATAGATTGAAAAATTGGAAAGACTGAAGCTTGAGCTTAAAGAAAGACTAGAATAATGTTCACTGTAGAGAATTGCTGTTGCTGTGTGGATTTAATGCTTCTGGAGAAACCTCATCCTCTTTATAGCCTCTATACTTCACCTAAGGATATTAGAAGGGATAGGAAGACGCGTTCATCCACGTCACTTACCCACCGCTTGAGTATTTTCTGCTCATACTTTAGTAAAGCTTGCGCCTCAGTTACGTACATCAAGTGGACAGAGCGTACAAGGTAGAGCATTGACGATATATATCCCTTGCAACGTTGGCGTCTAACAAGAGTTGGTGTCGATCGGTAGTCCGTGCACCGATTGTAAGGTAAGATTAAGGACTCTGTCTATTTAAACTATAAAGGAAAAAGACTATATATACATGAGGTAGTACCCCCCACAGGGGTCCCTAGAGAATTGGTAAAACTAGATTAAAACTAGGTCGAGACAAATCTAAAGCTGATATCTAACAGTACCCGTTACAGTCGACACACCCCCCCAGCTTTAAGCTATCCTATAGGTTAAAGCTATATCACAAGTCTTAGCATAGTATTAAGTCAAATTTACCTTTGTTAATTTAGATCCTCTCCTTAATATTAACTAGGTTTAATTAATAAACGAATATCTTATACTTCTGCCTTAGCAAAGCTTTAGTTAGGCCGTCTACTACTATTACTGTAGTAGGCGTCCAATTAATCTTAATTTAATTGTTACGTACCTCTTAACGTAACTAGTAGTAGTATATATTAACGTATCGGAGCTTTGTAGATAGCTCTAGTCCGTTTTTCATAAGCAGTTAAATTATCTATAGATTATTACAGTTAATTGTCTACCTATTATCTAAGGTTAATCCAATTTCTCTAAAGAAGCAACTCCACTAGATTAATTCCGTGCCTACATATAATAGAGCTATAAGCTCTACCTTAGTGCTTAACTTTATCACTAACGTCTGCTTAGTAGAGCGCCAGTTAATTAGTCCCCCAAATAGGGTAAATAGATATCCTTCCGTACTACGTCTACTTATTAAGTTATCTCCAAACGCTGCATTACTTGCTCCCGTAAAGACTTAACTCCCTACACTATGTCCTAAGTATTTAATCGCGAGAGTCCTCGTCTAATAGAGGTAGGCAATTACTTAATAAGCTACGGCGTCGTGGAGGGGTAAGGAATTTTATAGGAATTCCGACAGCTTGCTTAAAGCTTAAGCTGCATTAGGTTTTATAATATAGGTTACATAGAGGAGTAATCCAATCATCCTCTGGTAGACATAGGTGTTTTAATTTAAAGCTTCCTCTAGGTTCAGTAGGAGCCCGTTAGTGCTTATAGGTGTACTAACTAAGCGCGTATTAGTTAAATAAAAGTCATTAGCGATATTCTTAATATAGGAGTCTTAACAGAGCCATAGCTTCCTCTAACTCCTATCTCTTAAGACTTAAATTCCTAGAAACTAGGACAGTTTACCTAGGTCCTTTATCTCGTATTTCTTTATAAGCGCAGTCTTAAAGCTTAGAAGCTCTAACTGGTTCCCCTTAGTGCTTACGGCACAAATATCGTCTACATAAAAGAACACGATCAGCCGATTGTTATAGTAGAAACACGGCTCTCCGCTAATAGGCTTTAACCCCAATTTGGTTAGTTCCTAACTTAAGTTATTATACTAGAGATATAGCAATCGTCAAAGTCTGTAGAGAGCTCTGCGTAGTAGTAGACATTTGCCCTTAATAGTAAATCCATCTGGACACTTAATATAGACTATTTTATTAATCAAGCTGTTCGCGAATGTGTTAATAGCGTCGCCCTACCAAACGTCCAAATTGAATGCTGTAATGACTGCTGTAAGAGCCCTAAAGACCTTAGCTGCTAGAGTTGCCGTATAGGTGTCCTTATAAATTGACTCTTATAGATCGCCTCTTACACAGAGTCGTGCCTTAAACTTTGTTAGATATCCATTAGTGTCCGTTTTATAGGTAAATCTCTAGGTAGTAGGCACTGTTTTAACTAACGGAGTCTTATCTACGACCTTAAATATTCCACAACCCTCTAGGTTAGTATACTCTTTTATAGCAATAGTAAGGAAATCTTCCCTATACTAGTGTCTTATAAGCTCCTTCCAGTTCTTAGGCGGAGGTAGTAGCTTATCACAATAGATTTTCCTATAATATTTTAGGCCTACATAGAAGGCTACCTAAAGCGCTTTAAAGCTATCTACCTCCTTAAAGTAAGTTAAATAAGCTATATATTGTTTAGGTAGCCTCCTTAATTATTTACCTTTTATAATATTGTCTTCCTTAACGGCTACGCCGTCTTTATCCTTTAAGTTATCCTCTATAGGTATATATTCGTAATACGGTCGTTAACGGATAGAGGGAGCTAAAGAGCTTAAGAATTCTTTAGTAGGAATTAACTAAGGTTCTAGCGTCTCGTCTAGGGTAGAAAAAGCAGGTAAGAAATCGTCCTTTAAGGTTTATAAGCTTGCTATATTATTATCTTAATCAGTTACTTAGTCTTAATTTCCACTAAAATCTACCTGTTAATTTCCACTGTTTTCCACTTAAATCTTATCTAAAGTCTTATTATCCTTATTTAATGTTTTATTAAGCTCTTCCTAAAGCGTCCTATTAATATATAACACATTAATTACCTCCAAAATTTAATTAGCGCGTTTTTAGAGCAGATTCGCGAGATCTAGCTAACTATCGTCATAGAGCAACTGCTTATTAAATATCACGTCTCTTATTTAAATTACCTTCTTTTTACTAGGTATATAGACCCTAAAGATGTTTATTAACTAGTACCTAACTAGGTATCTAATATAAGCTCTTAGCTTAAGCTTTTAAGTGCGTAAGAGGTTATATTTAAGCGGGTAAGCTCTATAGCCATATATACGTAAATAAGCTATATTTAGCTTTAATAGCAAAAGCCCTAGTGCTAACTAAAGCTTCTTAAAAGGTATTATCTAACTAAGCTGGGCGTTTAGTGTCCAATTAATTAAATACGCTGTAGCTCTAATAATCTCTAGCTAGAGCTCTTCTAGTAATTAAGCTTCAATTTATATACAACAAGACTTAATAATAATCACCCCCCTAAAACGTTTAGTAGAACCGTTCTAAAACTTTATATATAGAGCCGATTGCTCTACTATAATTCCTTCTTGGTTCGTCTAACTATAGAAGTCGCCACTAAGGGAGGTCTTACCATTAACTCAGATAACTATAATCTTCTAATTATATTAACGCTTCACCCTGTTTGAATATCGTATAATTACTTACGTTAACAACAACTTTTAAGCAAAGGTCTCTACCTTATTTATTTATAGAAATTTGTTATAGAAATATATCGTCCATTTATAACCGTTATACGCCATAATCTCCTAGAATAAGTCAATATGCACTTAGTAGAAGGGCCTTATTACCTTATTAATAGGTGCTCTTCTTAATACAATTTTATAAGCCTTGCTAACAGCACAGGATTTATATTCAATTGTCGCTAGTCCTTAAAGCTTTACACCACCTACCTCCTAAGGTAGATGCTTAATTGCGTCGGGTCCTATATAACCTAGTCTCTTATACTAAAGCCTTCCTACTACTTCTTAATTAGAAAGGGGGTCTCGCAATTAGATTATAAATAAGGCTTTTAACTTATTATATTTAAGCGTATTTTAGTTATAATATCGCCCGCAATAGGCGAATATTTTATAATCATCTTTATAATATAGTAGGTTCTTTTCATTGTCCCACTATATATTCTTATTGTTAAACCTATCTAGACAGGCCAAATTTGTATAGAACGCTAGTACATATACTACATTAGCCAGTAGAATCCTCTTAGGGCCTACTAGCGTCTAGATTATAACTACTGCCGTCCCTATACCCTTAACTAGATCTAGGCCTGTTCCGGCGTATATAAAGTTATTACTTAGTCGGAGCTCGTTAATAAATCTTAATTAATTATTAATAACGTATATCGTGGTTCCGTTATTAAAAATAACGCTATTATATAGCTTATAGTTAGAACCTACGTTATAGGCGCCTACTTAGTATATAGTAAAGATACTATAATTATCTTCCTTTTAACTTCCGTCTGGGTTCCGTATGGCTTCCTTTTATAAAGCTTCCTTACCTAAAGCCTCCTTCCTTATCTTCTTAATCTTTAACTTAGTCTAATCTAATACGCTTATAATCCTTTCCTTAACTTTTATAGCTATGGCTTTATTAGATTTCCAATCTTTTAATTAAACCAATTCGTTAATATAAGGACAATCTGGAAACCAGTAAATATCTCCACAGTAGCATATTGGGGTATCTTTCTTCTTTAACGTCCTAGATAGTATAGTAGGGACCTTATCCTTAGGAGCCTTATCCTTAGAAGCCTTATCTTTATAAGATCCGTTAATTAACTCGCCCTAAAAGCCTACTGCATTAGCGCTAAGTTAATACCTTCTCTTTTAGGCAGTCTTTATTCGTTAATAGTTCCGATATATTTTAACTAGTTAATTTATAGATATCATCTAGTCACTAGCCCAGTTATATTTATTAAATTCAACCCTCCATATTAAAGCCTAGTTTAGTAATACTAGCTCTATAGCTAGCAGAAAGTCTCTAATTGCTTAATTACCGTTTACGTCTAGTAATTTAATCTTTTTACAGTCGTTATATATCTTCTCCCACTACTATAGCCAGGCCTTAAAGTTCTGGTTCTTTAGGCCCTTTTTAACCTTAGCATATTAAGTAGATAGGTATAGCTTACGTACTATATTAGTAGGGGCAACCCTCTCCTTAAGAGCCACTAGGGTGTTATATACCGAGTTAATACCTAGTATATAGGTGTTAAGGTTCCTAGCCACTACACTAGTAATATAGCTTTATAGGGAGGTTAAAGCTGCCTTCTACTTCTTATATTCCTTCTCTACTATCTTATACCTCTTATAAAGAATTCAAAGCTCGTCCTTCTTATCCTTAGAAAGAGCTATATATAAGGTCGTTTCTATCTTCACATCTTAAGGCCTAGGAAAGACTGGTTTAAGCAAACAGGGCAACTAATCCTATTTGGTTAAGGGGTCGACGTATTCCCATACGTCTCCTATTCAAGCTCAAAGCCTAATAAGGTCGATCTATTCGTCCCAATCAGCTTAGTTCGATAATATCACCATCGTGGTAACAGCTTAGGTAGCTTAAGAAGTTATATTAAAAGGTGCTTGTAAGGACAAATGAAGTATTTGATGAGGGATAGGGTCAATTAAATTAATAGGTGCAATATGGCAAGTCACCCGGGCTCATAACTGTCAATTGGTAGTCCGTGCACCGATTGTAAGGTAAGATTAAGGACTCTGTCTATTCAAACTATGAAGGAAAAAGACTATATATACATGAGGTAGTACCCCCCATAGGGGTCCCTAGAGAATCGGTGAAACTAGATTGAAACCAGGTCGAGACAAATCTGAAGCTGATGTCTGACAGTACCCGTCACGGTCGACAGTTGGTTCTTGCGCGAACACCATTTTCAAATGTCCGCAGACGCGTCCATACAATTATATAGAAATATAATTAACCACCATGCTTTCCAATCGCGCCTGTAGAATTCCATTCTGCAGAAAGGACGAGTGCTAGGGCTTATATATTACACGACTCTCTACCAAAAATCAAGCTCTTACAGCATTTTATATACATATCAAAAGCTTCAAATATCTCATCACGGCTCATTTATCCTAACGATTTGATTGGCTAATCCTTATCGATAACCGTTGGACGCGAAGCAGCGTTGCAAGGGATACTTAAGGGCCAATCACCGTATTCGGCGAAGATTCAAAAATAGAACTAGTCAAAACATGCGCCGCTTCGCTTTTTAATTACGACAGCAGTAAGTAGTGAAACAGACTACGTAATTTCCCTTCCCCTCAGTTAACTCTCTAGCAAGACACACTGACTCAACGCACAATAAAATTGGAGAAGTTACGTACTAAAAGCTATTGCCCCGCTACGTATGCATTTTAACTCGCATTAAACTTAGGGTAATTGACTTTAATTCCTTCCTAATTAAGTTAGAATACCGCGTGAATTTAAGTTGTTTGCATCTATATCGCGAAAATCAAATTATTAAAATGTAACTTGTATAATAATTTGGGCTTGCTTTACGGGTGTTAGAAAGGGCCTCTAGTCTTTTGGAACAGGTAGGAATAGGGCAATATTACGGCTTAAGGCTTCTAAGATCACATTTACCCAAGCCTAAAGAACTTCTACGAATGCTATAATAGGGAGTATTATATATATTTTAACGCCCAACAGCCGTTCGATCCTACCCTATCTATTATATAAATGGACGGCGCGCCCGTATACAAAGCTCAATCTACTAAAGCTAGATTCGCGGCTGGCCAAATCCGAATACTTGATTGGCCCCTAAACAGCCCTAATCTTAACCCAATTGAAGCTCTTTGGAAGATGATGAAGGAGCGAATTGCCCAGCGTCGTAATAAGCATCGTACGGAGGAGCAGATGCAACAGGCAATTCGGGAGGAGTGGGATAAGATTACACAAGAAGATCTGTACCGACTCGTCGCATCTATAAGGCAACGCATACGCGACGTAATTGCAGCCGAAGGGGGCACTACTAAGTGGTAGGTTTAGGTGGGAGCTTAAAGGAATTAGACACTCGTTTGGCAATTTAGCGATTGCTTAATTGCTCCTCCATAGAAATCAGTATATAGGCAAAATCCCTTATAATCGTTTGATTTAAAAGCTTTATTTAATTTTGATATAGGCGTTTTTTTAAGCGTGCTGATCTGTCAGAGATTAACCCTATTTAACTAGTAAAACAGGCGGCGTTCTCCGAACGATCGGCAGCGCTAAAAAGGCACTTTCAGTCGGATGTGTACAGCATCTCTTCTATTCCGGTGGTTAGCGCAGCCACTCCCGCACGGCCTTTTTGTAGGGGAAATTTTGGTATTTTTGCTGTTTAAGGGATGGTTGACAAAACACGCTAACCACGAGATGCGCCAGGATGCTGTACAGTCAGATCCTGCTTCAATACAGTATGTATAATGCAAGTACGCTGACAGACGCTAAATCCTTACGCTAAGACGCGGGGCTGTCGTCCTCACTCCGCATAGCGAGACTTCCGGAATGTATATTCATAAAGGTTGAGTGCCTTCAAAGCTTAGAGCTATATATTTTTTCGTGGTGGGACCGTCATGCTTCCGAAATTTAAAGACACGTAGTTGGTCGTGCCGGAACAGGGGGGAATAGCAATGACTAATTATAATGCGGCGTGGTCGTCATAGACGCACTGGTCGAATGCGAGCAAGAAGAAGATATTCAAGCAATTCTTCAGCTGCTTGCTCAGACGAAGGGTATTCGGCCGGTGTCGTTGCAAGTCCTAGTAACGAGTAGACCAGAGCTCCCCATTCGCCTTAGCTTCAAGCGGATGCCGAACGGAACATACGAAGACCTGGTCCTTCACGAAGTTCCGAAGAGAATCATTGAACACGACATACGTCTCTTCTTGGAGCATGAGCTCAATGCAGTACAACGGGAGCGCTTGCTATCCTTAGACTGGCCTACAACAGATCAGATCCAGGCCCTGGTCGAGCTAGCTGTGCCGCTGTTCATCTTCGCTACCACAGTGTGCCGATATATCGGCACCAAAGGAGGTGATCCTGAAGAATATTTAAATAAGGTTCTAAAGTATCGAAAGTCGACTTTTTCGCAACTTGATCTAACTTATCTCCCTGTTCTAGACCAGTTACTTACTTCACAGGAGGAAGAAGACAAGGAAACGTGGCTTCACGCGTTCCGAGAACTAGTGGGCAGTGTTGTCGTTCTTTACAGTCCTCTCTCTGTTGCCTCACTTGCAAGCCTTCTACAAATCCCGCAGAAGCAGGTCAATGCCGGCTAGACTCTTTGCACTCTGTTCTCAATGTTCCTGACAGCGAGGATGTTCCTATCAGGCTCCTACATTTGTCCTTTCGCGAATTCCTTGTTGATCCTCGAAAACAAGGAAGGAACTTGTTCTGGGTTGATGAGAAAGGCACACCAGAAGCTCGCGTCTCATTGCCTTGAGCTCATGTCTAAACCAAGTGGCCTGCAACAGGATATGTGCGGCCTCGTAAGGCCCGGAGCTTTGCGGAGTGACATAGATGAGGAGACGATCGCTAGCAATCTGCCACCTGAATTGCGGTACGCGTGCCGTTACTGGGTACACCATCTCGAGCAGAGCCAGCAGCAGCTTAACAACGGGGATTTGGTGCACCCGTTTCTCCAGAAGCACCTTCTCTATTGGCTTGAAGCCATGAGCCTTATCAAAGAGACGAATAAATGTGTCCGCTTACTTGAAAGGCTTCAGTTACTTACAAACGTACGAAGCCTTAAAACATTCTTTTGTCAGTACTACACTTACCTACAATGTAGTCACCCACAAATACTATCTCAAGCTTTCTTCGCGACGCGAAACGATTTGTGTTACGATTTCAATGTGCTCGTAGATGCCCCTACAGATCTATTCTTCGGCGCTTGTTTTTGCGCCAGAGACGAGCACTATCCGGCAGACTTTCGTAGACCAAGTTCCGGAGTGGATTGAGATGCTATCCAAGAGAGAAGCAGACTGGAACCTCTGCTACAGCACGCTCGAGGGTCATTCCAATGTAATCAGTGCCGTCGCCTTCTCACCAGATGGGCAGTTAGTCGCATCGGCATCTAACGGCAGCACAGTACGGCTATGGGAGGCGGCGACAGGGTCATGGCGTAGCACGCTCAAAGGCCATGCTGGCACGATCAGGGCAGTGGCCTTCTCGCCAGATGGTCAGCTAGTCGCATCGGCATCTGAAGACCGGACGGTACGGTTATGGGAGACGGCGACGGGGTTATGGCGCAACACGCTTGAGGGCCATTCTAGAAATGTCAATGCCGTGGTCTTCTCGCCAGACAGACAGCTAGTTGCGTCAGCATCTAAAGACCAGACAGTACGGCTATGGGAGACAGCAACGGGGTCGGGGCGCAATACGCTCGAGGGCCATTCTAGAAATGTCAATGCCGTTGCCTTCTCGCCAGACGGGCAGCTAGTCGCATCAGCATCTGATGACAGTACAGTACGGCTATGGGAGGCAGCGACGGGGTCGTGGCGTAGCACGCTCGAAGGTCATGCTGGCACGATCAGGGCCGTGGCCTTCTCACCAGATGGTCAGCTAGTCGCATCGGCATCTAGAGACAAGACGGTACGGCTATGGGAGACGGCGACAGGGTCGTGGTGTAGCACGCTCGAAGGCCATGCTGGGACGGTCAGAGCCGTCGTTTTCTCGCCAGTTGGGCAGCTGGTAGCGACAGCATCTGAAGACAAGACGGTACGGCTATGGGAGGCAGCGACAGGGTCGTGTCGCAGCACGCTCGAAGGCCATTCTGGCACGGTCAGAATCGTTGCTTTCTCGCCAGATGGGCGGTTGGTCGCGTCAGCATCTAGGACAGTACGGCTATGGCAGACAGCAACGGGATCGTGTTGTAGTGTGCTCGAGGGTCACTCTGACTACGTTGATGCTGTAGCCTTCTCGCCAGACAGTCAGCTAGTCGCGTCGGCATCTGGGGACAAGACAGTACGGTTATGGGAGACGGCGACGGGGTCGTGGTGCAGCACGCCTGAGGGCCATTTAGGATATGTCAATGCCGTTACTTTCTCGCTAGATGGACAGCTAGTCGCATCGGCATCTAACGACAGCACAGTACGGCTATGGGAGACAGCAATCGGGTCGTGTCGCAGCACGCTCGAAGGCCATGCTGGAAATGTCAATGCTGTCGCCTTCTCACTAGATGGTCAACTAGTCGCATCAGCATCTGATGATAGCACAGTACGGCTGTGGGAGGTAGCGACAGGGTCGTGTCGCAGCACGCTCGAAGGTCATGCTGGAAATGTCAATGCTGTGGCCTTCTCACCAGATGGTCAACTAGTCGCGTCAGCATCTAAAGACAAGACGGTACGGCTATGGGAGGCAGCGATAGGGTCGTGTTGCAGCACGCTCGAGGGCCATACTGGAAATGTTAATGCTGTGGCCTTCTCACCAGATGGTCAACTAGTCGCGTCAGCATCTAAAGATAAGACGGTACGGCTATGGGAGGCAGTGACAGGGTCGTGTCGCAGCACGCTCGAGGGCCGTTCTCGAAACTGCCTTTTCGGCAGAAGGCCGGATTCTTCGGACGAACAAAGGCGATATCCCTCTCCTCTTACCATTCATACGGATCTCTTGCCGTCAGAGCGATGAGTCGTATGCTGCCTCTGTACAACATCAGTGGATACTATTGAACGACCATCCTGTATTATGGCTTCCTTCCGAATATCGTCCGATCTGTACAGCCGTGTATAAAGGCATAGTCGTTTTGGGGCATCCATACGGCCGCGTTACGTTTCTGAAAGTGTATTCAACCTAGCTTTCCTTAAGCTCATCTCCCGCGCTATACAGGAGTCTAGGAGTACGAATATGCATTTGTTAACGTAATGCGGGGTGCAGCGCAAATGCTCAGGACTCACCAAAGCACCGGCAAAGAGGACGCAGAAGAGCGAGGTGGAAGTGGCCGAAGGCGAGATCGAAGCGACAGGCCTGGAGGATTACTGCTCCGTACTATGGGTTTAATCAATAAATTGTGATGCGCTTGTCCTTCGCTATTCTAGGAGCTGTAAATGTTGTGCATCTCGACCAAGTCGAAGTAATAGGCTGTCGTCTTTCAATTTGTGAGAAATGCTCTGCGGATGCTCTTGCTACTGGACATATGCAGATGATGATGTCGATTATTCGAAATAAGGGCGGGTCGTGTTGGAAGCCGATGCTTTTCTGCACATAGGGCTCTCGTGCTCACCCCAGGAAAGGCTAGACCGCTAGCGAGAGGCTAGGCGATACGTAAGAAAACGCACTGACTAACGCCGGGTTAACATCGCAGTTATATAATGTACCGCCATGCCTGCTTCTGTTGCTCTGGCCTGCTGATGTACCAACCTCTATAGCGGAAATTCGTTTTACACTACACTCATTGTAGATAATGCCTCAAAATGCAGTAGGGGGATATAGTAGGCTTTAGAGAGTAATATAAATTAATTTTAGCAAGCGAAAATACAAGACGGCGATGTTGCGACGATAATAGCATTGCAGGGCTAAAGCACGTCGAGCGCTAAACAGTGTATAAGGCGGCTAACTTTGTGTAATCTTTTAGGTGAGACCTACGATAACTTAATTACTATCTGCATATAGCGCTGCTAGTTTATTAAGAGATATAAATGTGTGGGTGGATTTAAGTTGCTACAAAGCTAATTTATTGGCGCTGTCGGCGAAGAATCCTCTTACAGCTTCGGAATTTAGCGAAAGACTACCGCCCCAGAAACTCTACGCTCGCAAATTTTATCGACGCTATCCCAGACGGCCGTTCCTCTGATACCCTCTCCCGTTTTACCCCCTCCCCGGAACCTTCATCCTTAGAGAGTCGCCACCCCGCTCACTAGACGGGACTCCTATGCCTGGCGAGCTGAGGGTTCCTCTACGGGATTTCTCACCTCCGCATCTCTACCCGGAAGGTACGGACGAGCTCGCCGTATGCATTTCCTATGAGAAGCTCACACATTTTTTGGATAAGCCGGAAAACTATCACCGGCTGAGGCGCTCCACGGAGGAACTGCCTGTGCCCAGTAGTATCAAGTGAAGGAAGCGCAAGCGCACTCCTGACCCGTCTCTAAGCGTTGAGCGCGAAGAAGAATTCAGGATAGGAGAGGAGAAGGCTCTAGTGAAAGAAGAACGAGCGGACGGTGATTTTCCGATACCACGGAGGCCAAGGTTCAATCAAGGGATTAACCAGCAACAACTGGGGGGGGGCCGCAGATCTAATGCAAGATGAAGACCATATCCTTCTCCAGCCGGGATTTGCTAAGCCGGTCCACGGCTGTTGCGAGGTTCCAAAATTCTAACAGGTCCTCACCATGCACGCTGCCGATTGAGCATCATCTCGTGTCTCCCGCCTGTCTTTGAGCTGGATGGGGTAACTCCTGGTACGAAAGTAAATTAAGAGCGAGATAAGGGCAAGCCGAAATTACAACCCTAACTAGCAATTCGACTGATCCTCGCTCACACTCATGCCTGAGTTTTCTGGAGAGACAATCATGTCATGAGCGAGAGCTCACGGTGCTTCATGCTGACAAATAAGGTCAAGTCCTTGCAATAGACAATAATACATGCGCTCTGCCTAAGTAGCCGTATATGCATTAACCATGAACAAATTCTTAATGGCTAGTAGCTGCGGGCAGGAAGAGTGCTGCACAAAGTAGAGGTGAATTCAAGAGATCATTTCGCCACCCGCTGTAGTCAAGTACATATACTGTATACATCGAACTCACCACCCACCAGGCGCACAGCTCCTTAACACTCTGAGGTCAGGGTCTCCCTGTAACTATCACGTAGTTCTGATTTATCACGTGATATGTGCACTAACTACAGAACTTCTAAGCACCTTAAAATGGTGAACTTTAGATTATCCCTGATCATGTAGAGTTAGGAGAGGCTAAGAGCGCGGCAACATGTTTACTAGATGTTCCTAAAGGTCTGTCTTGAGGTGAAGCCAATGCCGTTATGCCACGTTCTTCTCCCATTCGAGGACCAAGAACGGACGGCGGTACGCCAAACAATGTTATTTTCACCCGATATTACATCACGTGACTCGGTTGTCGTCAACCTTTTATCTCAACCTCCTACTCAGATAGTTTAATCAATCACTCTTCAATACACTTGATATACTGCAATCATGCTCGCCTTAACCTGCGCGTTCAACAGGTTATGAGCCCAGGTGGCTTAACGCAACTTACGCCTTTTCTATTATCAATTTCGAGTCAAACACACCTTCCAGCGTCCTTGTTTCTTAAGACTTAAATCGGCACGAAAATGTGTTTAAACTCTTAACGTATATTGCTTGCTTCTCAGCTTTTATAAGCTTAAGCCTCGTTCTTACGAGCTACTAGCCTCACAAGTAACTTACCTCACGAGTTACCTCACGAGCTACCTTACGAGCTACCTGCCTTATAAGCTATCCGCTTTATAAGTCTTCAAGCTATAAGGTATCTAATACACCCTAATAAAAGGCCTATTGGCGTACACGACGATTGCAATAACTTAGGATACTTATTAGTGGTTAACTAACACCAAATCGTGACGGCGCTAGGGCGCGTCACCTACTAAACTCTGCTATATTCTACGGACCCTAACTTATACCAACTAATTAGGATTTTCTATGCCCGGTATAGAAAATCGCTATTGGCTTGCTTACCACTAGTGCCTTAGTGACCCCTTTATATTCGCGTTAACTTCTAACCGCCTTCCTCTTAGTAGTTAATTGGATAACGACTACACTAAGCCGGATAAGCTATAACTATTAGAAAGTCTTTATTCTTAAAGAGGATTATTACCACTTTATCCTTATCTCTTAACCTATATACTAATTATCTCTTTTACTATATTAAAAACTCCTACCGACGAGAAACGTCTTAGTATTATCCTTAAAGGCCAAGACAACTACCTCTTATAGTCCACCGAAAAATGCTATAAGCTTCGTTTAAGAGCGCTCTAAAAGTATATTACCGGCGAAGCAACTACTCTAGCCGATAACGCCTTTTCGAAAGATAAAGAAAAGTATACTCTTAGGGAATCTTAAGCCTTCTGGTTAATATATAAATTAGTAGGCCTTAAGCTCCAATTATATATTAAAAACCAAACGGCGAAGCATACCTGGGAAATACTCAAGGGACTATATACAAAAGTTAGCTAGGTCTCTTACCACCTTAGACTTAAGGCGCTTATTAACACGCATTTAGGCGACTCCCTTAAAGAATATTGCACTAAATATAAAGCTGCTGCTAAGGAGACAAAGCAACTTTTTAAGGAAATACCTTACTTAAATACGACTTACACTAGGCCTATATAAAACGGGGTAACGGACACTTAAATAACTGGTATCTTCCTTTACAACTTAGGTGATTACTATTAGAACTTCCGCGATAGTAAAATTACGCCTAGCCACAAAGAGAACACACCTCCTGCTCTTAACGATCTTATTATAGAACTCCTTAGCCTTAAACTCTACAAGGAAGCTTATTAACTAGTTAACGATAAGCCATTAATAATATCACTAGGCGCTTAACTACTCCTAAACCGATCTTATACGGCACCTATTACTACACCTAATAGAAAATGGTGTAACTTTCACAAGTCACCTAATTACTGGACTCGCAACTATAGGGCTATAAAGACACCTACTAGCAAACCTAAGAGCAAGAAAAGGCGCTTTACCTAAAATAGAACTCCTCCACCTAACTAAAGCGACAATTAACTAACTAACTTCTTAAGCAACTATAAAAGGATCCTTATACTTTACAACATAGTAAATTCTCGACTAAATGGATGGTACTTTAATACCGGAGTAACACACCATACTTATAAGGATCGCAAGCTTTTTAAGAACTTTCGAGAATGCAGGATTAAAGTTAACTCCGCCACTAGCATTACCTACGCTACTAGGTACGGCGACGTCAACGTCATTACATCTCTACTGTGGGGCAATAACATACTTAGACTCCGCAACGTGCTCTATATTCTAGACCTCTTTGTTAACCTTATATCCAGCTCTACCTGCCAAAGAGATAGGATAACCATTAATACCACAGACTATTTTCTACGCACTAGGGATAAAATAAAACTGGCGTACTTCTTTATATAGAAAGGACTTTACCATCTTAATAAACTAAACGATCTACGCACTACTCTCTTACTAATAGGCTTAGATTATAACTCTTGGCGGTAGTACAAGAGACTTAGGCACCTAAACTTCGCAGATATAAGACGTCTAGGACTTCCTGCCAATTCATTTAACTATAAAACCTATACCATCTCAAAAAGGTATAAATCATTCGATCGCGGTCCTTAATAGCGTGCTATAGCTATAGGCGAACTGGTTTATATTAATATTATCTATCTTACGCTAGTCGGCATTAAAGGCTTTAAGTACGCTATTACTTTTACTAATAACTATACTAGATAGATGGAGGTCCGTTTCCTTAGGTTAAAAGAGGCTTATAGCGTTTAAGATATTATTAAGAACTATATTACCTAGTTAGAAAAGCAACTCGGCCCTCTTAAAAGGGTTCAATCTAATAACGGTGAATTAGATAACTAGCTTATAAAGAACTAGTTTACCTCTCGTAGTATTAAGCTTAAATTCTCTTACGCTAACTTACCTAAATAGAACGGAGTTGTAGAGCGTAACCAGCAAACGCTTACTATAAAAGCTCGCTGCCTACGTATCTATGGTTATCTACTACAAAACCTCTAGCCTAAACTTATTCGAACGGCAGTCTATCTGCGTAACCGAAGTCCCTTAGCTCCGCTCTCACATCTTACACCATATAAGAAGCGCTACGGCTTAAAGCCTAGCCTTAACCACCTACGCACTATCAACTCCACAGTTTACTGCTATAAGAAACCTATATAGTCTGACAAGCTAGAACCAAGAGCTAAGAAGTTCACTCTTATTAGTTTTAAAGGGAACTCCATCTACCGAGTATAGGACTCTTAGTCTCAGTAGGTATATAGAGTTAAGGACATCACTATCTTTAAGACTATTAAAGCTTAAGATATTCCGTTCCAGGGGGAGTACAATACTAATCCGCAGGGGGAGAATTATCAGTTTGCGTCTCATCCTCATCCTATATTAACATTACCACTTCCTTAAGAACTGCACGAAGAATCTACGTCACAGGATCTAGAATCTACGACTTGGAATCTAATTTCGGAACCACCTCTATAACAATCCAGCCGTAAAACTTACGCTAGTTAAGCTCTTTAAGAATCTATTAAAAGCGAAGCTCTCCTTAATAAAATCCTTTTAAACTACGTCGCTATTAACTCACTTAGCTCTGCCGAGCATGATTACTTCAAGATCTATAAGGGTCACGCTTGGCAACCTGACCGAATTCTCCTTAATGCGTCGTCTATACATGATCCCCTTAAGCTAGCGACCTTAAAAGAAGCTCTTAGCGGCCCACACGTAAAATAGTGGCTAGAAGCTATATAGGATAAACTTAAATCTCTTCTATAAAACGAAACCTGGCACTCCGTCCAACGCTTATTAGTAAACTCTTCACATAAAGTCCTTAAAGGGAAATAGGTATTTAAGATTAAGCGTAGGCTAAAAGGGGAAATACTTAGGTATAAAGCACGCTGGGTTGTTAAAGGCTACAAACAGCAGTACGGTATTAATTACGATTAAACCTTTGCCGCAGTAGTTAAGCCAATGGCCTTCCGCACGCTATTCGCCCTAGCTACTTATTATAATCTTAAAATTAATTAAATAGACGTTAAAACGGCATTTCTTAATGGTCAAATTATTAAGGATATATATATTAAACACCCTCACGGCTTTAGCAAATCCGGAGAGGTCTGCCACCTCCTTAAAGATCTCTACGGTCTTAAGCAGTTACCTCGTATATGGTATAAAGTTATTTATAACTTCCTTATAAGCCTTGGCTTCCAAAAGCTTTAAGCCAACTACAGCGTTTTTATAACCAAGAACTCCCCTTTTACCTCTGCGAACGGCCTCATCATATCAGTCTACGTAAACGATATTAAGATTATCAGCAGCAGAGCCGCCGTTAACTCTCTTAAACAGCAACTCTGTAGTAAATTCAAGATGACAGATCTTAGCCCTATTAGCTACTACCTTAGCATAACCGTTACTCGCAATCATAAGCTAAAGACCATTACGATCTAGCAACGCAGCTACCTTAAGCGCGTGCTCCAGACCTTCTACTACTAGGATAACGAGCACAATAAACCCTTATTAAATCCGGTAAAGACTCCTATGGATAAGAAAGATTAATATCTCAAACTATTTAACGGCCAGGCCTTAAAGGACGACATTAAGACCTATTAATCGCAGGTCAGTTCCCTTATATATACAATAATTGAGACCCGACTAGATCTTACTTTCACAGTTTTATAAGTTAGCCAGTTTAGCCATAATCCAGGACCTTAATACTTTACCGCAATTAAACGGATATTCCGATATATCGTAGGGACCCTAAATTACAGCATAACTTACGGCGGCAACTATTAAGATCTAATGATCGCTGGCTACTTAGATGCAAGTTACGGCGATAGTGTTATAAATTAACGCTTATCCTCCGGATATATCTTTATGCTTAACGGTGGGCCAATTACCTAGAGCTCTAAGCGCCAGATAACTGTCGCTCTATTAACAACTAAATCTAAGTATATAAGCCTAACGCAAGCAGTAAAGGAAGCCTTATAGCTAAGGTTACTGCTTACTAAGCTGCAATAAATTAACCAACCTAACCTTAGCGTTAAAGTACGGAAGAATAACTTAGCGGCGTACTCAGTACTAAACGCCACTAGACTTATTACGATCTTCGGCGATAATAAGTCTTCGATAGCCCTTGCTTAGAACCCTAAGTTTTACCAGCGTACTAAGCACATTAATATCCAACACCACTTTATACGCGATAAAGTCACTAACAAACGTGTCGAACTTACCTTCATTAATACCAGCGACATGGTAGCTAACGCCCTTACCAAGCCCCTTAGTCTAATTAAGTTCGACCAATTTCTTACTTTAATAGGCCTTTGTTCTGCTAAAGGGTAACATAAAGAAAGGACTTTAGGGTAACGTTAGAATAAGAATAAAGAAAAGACGGAGTACTTTAAGCATTAGCCTAATTGGGTTAGGCAAGGGGTAATTTTAAAACTTATATTTTAGCTTCCGATTTCACCAAGTTCAACGTTTAAAACAGGCCGATAAACAGCTTACCTCACAAGATGTCTACCTCACGAGCTGCCTCACAAGCTACGTTACGAGCCTATTCCAGCCTCACTAAACGCCTCACCCACTGCGACCAGCTTCTACGCTTCGTAACGGACGAGGGGACTATGTTACAATCATACTAGGTATACAGGGAGTTTTAATAGATAATGTGGTAGATATAATACCGTTTAAGGGGGAGTATTATTTTCACCCGATATTACATCACGTGACTCAGTTATCGTCAACCTTTTATCTCAACCTCCTACTCAGATAGTTTAATCAATCACTCTTCAATACACTTGATATACTGCAATCATGCTCGCCTTAACCTGCGCGTTCAACAAACAAAAAGTATGGGAGGAGCGCTGATAGCCAGCTCGGTTTGAGCTGGCGAGGACTGCGACGTGTCGCAGACTGACAAGGCCAACATGACTTCGTTAGGCAAGGCTGAAAAGCCATACCATATATTTTTAGGGTTGATACTATAGAAACATCCCTCTTTCTAAGACGCTTGACACCATGAAAGGATACGCCAAAATCGCTTCCCTAATGGGCAAATATCCTGAGGTAGCTATGGTTCGTCAATTCGGAGCGCTGAACGTCCAGAACATCTTATACCTCCAAGCGGAGCTCGTCACCCTTGAACACGACTTCCGGAAGCTAGAGGCTGCTAACGATGTTCAACAGGAAGGGCATTTTTCGTTAGACTGGGATGCGCTAATGTCAGCAGACAAAGATGATGGAAGCGACGCACAGTGGAATATGGCTCTTCGGATCAGAGCAAAGCTCAAAGAATACAGTGAGCATAGCCACTGACCTATACGATTCCCCAGCTAATCGCACAGATGAGGCTGTACTTCAATATAATCAAATGCTCACTCTCTCTAAGCCACGAAATCGCAATCTCAAAAATCTGCAAGATTGGATGGAACGTCCTACGATGGGGAATGTTTACCTAATTGGTCTCGATCGTCACCTCTGGTCACAGGGGGATGATATGATCGCTCTTGAAAATTGCGAACAGGAGATTAATAACTTCTCGGAGTGGCTGCTTGATCGCCTCGGCGGTTTCCATTATCAGTGCGGTCGACGTTTTAAGGTGCTCCCTGTTTCCTAAAAGGTTAGTCGTTCTTAAGAAGCTGATTTATTACAGAAACCGAAAGGCACGGCAGACTTTAACTTAAATACAGTTCACTACTCTGACTCTAAAATTGCTAAAGTTGCCGGGTTCTTCGGCACCGTTCTATCGTGCTTACTCCCCGTCTTGGCCATCGTGATCCTGTATATGGTCAACGGAATGTCAAAAAGACTGGGGCTTGTGGGACTTTTCACAGCTATATTCTCGGCTTGTCTTTGGTTTATGACGGATGGGAGACTAGTGGAGATCTTTTCTGGCACTTCAGCGTACGCCTATTCACCCCCTTTTCACAGTATACCCTAACTTGTAGCAAAAAGATTTGCGGCTGTTCAGGTAGTTTTTATAAGCGCGAGTACGACTTTGAATTGATCATTATGGGTGGTACAACAGGCTTTGCTACTGGGTAGCGCAGTCTTGGCGGTTTTCCTTTTCCCTCCAAGTTGTTATGCAATTATGAGAAGGGCGCCCGTACCTTATCTCATGAATCAGACGCTCCGTAGTAGAATTTAACCCGAACTCAGTTACCTCAAGCCCGACTCAATTAGATCAGCACGTGCTTGGTTACGGGGTAGGATACGCTCATATCTGCTCCCTATATTTTATGATTCTATAACGAAGCGTCTGAGAGCTTATCCCTTGCATAGATGGTGTGGATGCAACTGTGGCCCGTGCACGACGTCAAAGAACATCAGACTGAGCAGTCTTGCGGTCGATACCCGATACCCCCGATACGTATCGCCGATACCTCCGTATCCCGATACGGCCTAGTATCCAATACGTATCGCCGATACTCGTACAAAGGCTTGGCATTTACACAAACACCCAAAATTTTACTCGTACGAAGCTGTAATAGCTAATTAGAATTCTATTCTTTTATCTAATGACTCCGAAACTCTTAATTCTCTTAATAGAAATACCGATACTGTTCTCTTTAGTGGTGATACTAATACTATATCAGCCTCAGTATCTCATACGACACCTAAACTTACTTCCTCAATCCATAAACATGCTCGTCTTGCAGATGATAATAAACGTCGTATAAAGAAGGGTTACTATTTCTATAAATACTGCGAGCCTTTAGATCCTAAAGGGTATTATCCTTTAACGCGTGGCCTTAAACTACACCTTAAAAGGGAGCATAATATTAACTAGACAATAGCTAAGAATAAGTCTCGCATGACATTACGAGATTATGCAAAGGATTTAGTTCAACAATTGTACGAAAGCCTTCTAGAAAAGGGGGGAATTAAGGGGCTTAAGGGTAAAGTTCTTCGTTGTATAGTAGAGAAAGACTTAATTAAGCAAACGCTAGTTAATCTAATTGTCGTATAACGGCTCCCTTTTTTATGCGTTAAATGGCCAGAATTTCATGCTTTTGTTAAAGCACTTAATCGAGAAGCTAATTAACCTACTATTATCCTAATATATTACTTAACAATTACAGAATGGATTCAACGTCATTATATCGACAATCAGGATATCGTACGACGAGTACTTTAATCTGCAAAGACACCTATTCATCTTGCAGTTAATATCTAGACGTGTCCCAATTATACTCTTCTTCTTAGCATCTATACTAGCTTTCTTAATATTAATAATCACTATTATAATATCTTAATTGGCCTTTGTATGGTACAGAGTTAAAGTGGTAAGGATTAATAGGAAGCACTTTAACCTATTCTTAAGTCGTACGGTATTTAAACAAAGATTAGAGTACTTATTAGCAATAATGCGGGATTAAATAATGTTCTATGTCGTATAATATCTAAATAGCTTATCCTTAGGCATAAGATTTCCTAGAACGCGTTATACCAAAGGATTCGTTGCTAGGGACACGTTATTAATCTAATTATTTAAGCTTTCCTCTTTCCCTTAAAGAAGGATTAGAAGCTTATGGAGTTATATAACCAAGAAGATAAAGCAGAGCGAGAAGGAGATAAAGAAGACGATAATAATAAGGAGGAAGAGAATAAAGAAGATAAAGAAGTTATACAATAGCTAGCTCCTATAAAGACACCACGAGGAAGAGGAAAGGGGAAAAGGAAGACGTAAGAAGTTAAGCTAGAAAGTATCATATAACAAGCAAATCAATTAATAAAGGCAGCTTAATTAGCTAAACGAGGTCGAAATATACGAGCGATTTTAGGCCCATTAGGAAAGCTTTATAACCTTATCGTTTATATTCGTTCCTCTACAAATTATACGACATGGTTTATAAGTAAAGCTAGACGTATAATTCCTCTTAATAATCGTACAAGATGGAATAGCTGGTGGAAGATAATATTAGTAGCTCTTAATCCTAAAATTAGGACTGGATTAAGCCTCTATATTAAGAAATATTAAAAATATATTCCTAAAGAAGATCTCTTATTAATAGAGGATTAGATACAGCTTTATACGATATACAACTTCCTTAAAGCCTTCCATAATACAACCCTTTTTATTAAAGGGAGTCGTCTAATACTTAAAAGAGTTCTAGAATCAATTGCTATTCTTAAACGTACTATTTAGAAATTACAGGTATATTATATAATACCCTATTCTTCTCTTTTACTAATAATCTTAGAATAAATCTAAGGATGAGTTTATCCTTTTAAGGGTCGTACGAGCCTCAGCAAAGCTTAAGAAGTATCAAAAGGAGCTTACTAAGTCTCCATACTATCTAGCTGCACAAGTTCTAAACCCTAAGGCTCGTACGACATTTATAAGGAATTAACAGGGTAATCTTACTCTTAAAGGAAAATAGCAACTCTATATCGTACAAAAGCTTTAGGAGAGATTTCTTTATAAGGCACCACCATTAGATCCTAAGCCATCGTACAACGCCTAAAGAGGAAGAGAAGATATTCCTAAAGAAGAGCTCTCTAAGTTTGAAAAGGCTTATCGTAATATGCTTCGAGAGGCTACAAAAGCAGATAAAGTTAATAAGTTTAAGGCATATATCCGTAAGAAAGCAATATTACTTCCAAAGAGTCGTACAAAGGCTATTGACTGGTGGTGTCTTCCAGCTCAGCGTATCCGCTTTCTACGGCTCTCACAACTAGCAATTGAGGTTCTCTCAATACCTGGAATGAGTAATAAGCCAGAAAGGGTATTTTCAGGTACTCAACGTCAAGTTTTATGGGATCATACGAAGACTAGTATAAAAATACTTAAGGCAGTAGAATGCTTAAAGGATTGGATAGCTAAGGAGATTCTAAGTATTCCGCTTTAGATTCTAAGTATTCCGCTTTAGATTCTAAGTATTCCGCTTTAGATTCTATATCGTACAAAGTAGAAATCTACTTTTCTACCTCCTTAGCTTACTAGAGAATCCTTAAGAGCCTAGAATTAGCTCCCGTAGTAGCTGTTACGGAGCAAGCATAATAAGTGCACGGGGCAGAAGTCGCGGATATTTCGGATATTGCGGATATTGCAAGCGGATATCGTGAATATTGCGAATATTGCGGATATTGCAGTATTATAATTAGTCTTTAATTACTAGGTCGGTAGAAACAGGTAGACGTATATAAGGTATTACGGGGGTGTCCCGTAATAGTGGTGTAAAATACTGTAGTATCGGATACGTATCGGGGTATCGGCGATAGTATCGGCCGATACTCGGGTATCCTGATACCGGGTATCGGAGGTATCGACCGCAAGACTGTGTTGAACATCAACTTTTTTGACGTCGTGCACGGGCCACAGTTGCATCCACACCATCTATGCAAGGGATAGGCGTCGATTTGGTGAGAACTGAATGTTTTATAAATCGATTACAAATCGCTTTTTGTGAAGTATGGCCCAACCACGATAGTTATAGTAGATTTTGTTTAAAGTATTAGATTCTTTAAATGGCTATTATCCTCCGTATATATATTATAGCCCTATAAAAGTAGTATTAAGGGATGAGATACAGTGCCGTGGATGGGAGAGTCGGAGGTCAGTTGGGCATCTTGTGATTCTGCGACCGATCACCCATATCCAAGTTTTGACATAACGTAGCTACGACGTAGCCACCATGTGGAGTAGATAGAGAAAACGGAGAGCTTATGCATCGTATTATTTTTGAAGTAATTAGATGATGGAAAGGTGGTAAGGTTTGGCAGTGAGGTCTTAATTCGGGGTGGGCCGTGGCTCAAGCCCTGGCCACATACTGTACTACACCACTTCCTGCTAGCTCTATATACTAATTTAGCTGCAGACGTAGCGAAATTAGGTGTGGTGTTGCGCGCGTACAGGGGGGACACCAAAGTTCGTACAAGCTGTAAGACGGAAAGGAACCCCCATAGGACAGTATGGGTCGGATCTCGCTTTTGGTGCTCCTTAAATAAAATATTATTAATTAAAATATATATATAGAAAATGGTTTGCTTTATTAAATAAAAGTTTATCTAATATATGGTTTTGCTAAGCTCACCTAGTGGTAAGTTTGACCCGTTTACTTGGCATAATTGGCGGTATTGGATACGTAAGCCGAGCTTTTAAACCAGGTGAGCTGAACTGATCTCCTTATCGGCGACCACGCTCAGCTATACCCCGCGCTTGACTTTAGCCTTGTGCGCCCAACGTTAACCAAGATTTTCCCTACCTAAATATCTTCCTATGGATTTATATTATTTACTATTATTACTTGTTGCCTTGCTCTAAAGCACCTGTGTAGCTTGCCTTTTGCGCATCGCGTTGTGTACAGCGGTTATAGCCTTCCGGCACGGTAACCTACAACAACTGATATGGCGACATCCCTACCTTGTGCAGAACAGCAAGAGTTGGCTAGACCTGCCACAATGCCTTTACAAACAAGAGACTCAAACGGGCCCCTCCTTTCTAATATCGCTTACGCAGAAAGGCAGATCTCAACGCCATCTCGGGATCAGTATACACTTGGATGGATCGCCGCCCTTCCCTTAGAGTTAGCAGCTGCGATTGCAATGCTCGACCATCGACATGAAAAGCCTCCCGATTTTGCACAATCCTCTTCTGACAAGAACTCCTACACCTGGGGTCGTATAGGGGACCATAATATTGTTATCTCCTCTCTTGCCGCCGGCGTATACGGCAAGGTGTCCGCAGCAACTACGGCCATGCAAATGTTGTCCTCCTTTCCACATATCAGGGTAGGCCTGATGGTAGGCATCGGAGCTGCCGTCCCAAGACCTGAGCAAGGTCGGGATATTAGGCTAGGCGATATCATCGTCAGTCAGCCTGATGGTCAAAGCGGTGGAGTTGTCCAGTATGATTTGGGAAAGGCAAAAGAAGGAGAGGACTTTCAACGCAAGGGCATCCTGAATATGCCGCCAGAAGCTCTTCTTAAAGCTTTGGCCAATCTACAAGCACAGCATGAGATTCAACCATCCATCGTCCCAGATCTGTTGAAGGATATGATAAAAAGACACCCTCACATGGCAAGATCAAAACCTGGGAAGCCGGGCTATGTCTATCAAGGCAGAGAAAACGACAGGCTCTTTAATGCATTGTATCCCCATGCTGGTGGCTTTGAATGCAATAATTGTAACTCCGAGGAAATGATTGCTCGCGAGGATCGAGACTCTGATGAGCCAGAAATCCACTACGGAGTAATCGCGTCTGGGGATATGCTTGTAAAAGACGCTACTATTAGAGATCGAATTATCCAGAATGCAGGCGATGAATGTATCTGCCTCGAGATGGAGGCGGCTGGGCTGATGAATGGTTTCCCTTGTCTCGTTGTGAGAGGCGTTTGTGACTACGCAGACTCTCATAAAAACGATCGCTGGCAAAGATACGCTGCAGCGGTGGCTGCAGCTTATGCCAAAGAATTTCTGGTTATTCTTCCGGGAGAAGAAGTAGAAAAATCAGAGAAGGCCGCTGAAATCGTTGGCCGTTTAGATCATAGTTAGTCATATCTATAGTTTTTATAAGTTCATATACTAATACTATTTGTAGTCGAGGCAAAGGTAGATAACACGAATGTTAATATTCGTAACCTCCATTCTACGTTCACCTCGAGTAAACTCAATCAATGGCTTTCACCACCCGATCCATCATCTAATCTAAACGGAGCGCTACAGAAGAGATATGGAGAAACGGGTTCATGGTTCCTTGAAGGGAGAGAATTCCAGGAATGGGAATCGGGCCTGTATCAATCCCTCTGGCTACGTGGAATGCCGGGTGCTGGCAAGACGGTTCTTAGCTCTAGTATCATCACCAGGCTCGATAAAAGCGGCACTAGTATTGTTCTCTACTTTTTCTTTGACTTCTCAGAAGGAAAGAAGCGAGTCCTTCATGGACTTCTTAGTTCGCTGATTGTCCAGTTATATTCTCAACTCCCCCAATCTCAAAAGTATTTGGACTCACTGTTTGCCACAAAAGGTCAGAACGGGGCTCAACAACCATCCATGGAAGACTTGACAACAACACTTAATAGCATGTTATCCATAATAAATGGGAAGGCTCAGATCATTATCGATGCTCTTGATGAGTGCAGCACAAGAAAAGAACTGCTCTTGTGGATTGAACAATTATCGAGCTTGGGTCTTGAAAACCTTAGCCTTCTGGTTACTAGCCGCGATGAATTAGATATCGAGAGGGGCCTTGCGCGCTGGCTTCAGGAAAAACATTTTATATCCATCCAAGCAAATAATACAGACCCGGACATTCAAGTATACGTGCATAACGCGCTCCGTACTTACCCTGAGTTCCAACGTTGGGAAAAGCGGCCAGATGTTTTGGAAAAAATGGAGACTGAACTAATGAAGAGAGCTGATGGAATGTAAGATCTGTTCTGTATCTTAGAATCTCTATTCATACTTACTATAAGTAGGTTTCGGCTAGCTGCTTGTCAGCTTGACCTCCTAATGGCCTGCGTGGATACCGGAGATGTCCAGAACATCCTAGAGTCACTACCTAGGACCCTGTCTGACGTTTATACCCATATTTTAGATCAAGTTAGTGACCTATATCGACCGAAAGTTATAAGAATCCTTCAGTTTCTCGTCTATTCCGAAAGACCTCTGAGGATCGAGGAAGCGGTAGACGCAATTGCAGTTGACTTCAGCCGGCAACCTGAGTTCGATCCCGGACGTCGAATGCCAAATCCCCAAGATATCATGAATCTATGTCCAAGTCTATTCTCTGTCATTGTAAAGAACAATGAAGATGATGAAAATGATGAAGGTAATGGGAAAGTTGTGACAGAGCTTCACTTGGCACACTTCTCGGTCAAAGAATATCTCATCTCTCAAAAAGTGAGCAACCCTTTTCGGGACATCAACATTGAGATTACTGCCAGAGCTTGCATCACGAGAGTCTGCCTCGTTTACATCTACTCCCTTGGCAAAGCGCATTTAACAGGAGATATTGAAAGCAAGTTTCCATTGGCAAGATATAGTTCACGATATTGGATGAAGCACGCAAGGTTTTCCGAAACTGAACAGAATGTTAAGAATGCAGCGCTTCAATGCTTTCAAGATGATCAAATATATAAAATATGGGGGTCATTATATAATCCAGACGATCCTTTGGGGATTGGACCAGGAAAATATAACATGGCAGCACCTTTGTATTACGCATCTCTAGAAGGGCTAGATGAGATCGTACGCTGTCTACTGCAAGAGGGCGCCGACGTCAACGCGGAAGGTGGAAGATACGGCAACGCGCTCCAGGCGGCATTGAAGGGAGGCCACGACAAGATCGTCGAGCTGCTGCTGAGCAAGGGCGCCGACGTTAACGCGCGGGGTGGATTCTTCGGCAACGCGCTCCAGGTGGCATCGAATGGAGGCCACAACAAGATCGTCGAGCTGCTGCTGAGCAAGGGCGCCGACGTTAACGCGCAAGGTGGATACTTCGGCAAAGCGCTCCAGGTGGCATCGAA
>Ga0307515_10001231_pt1 | contig 58458 bp, 53 predicted proteins | sample 17_EM_MG_FD_194513 | JGI IMG/M metagenome (GOLD analysis project Ga0307515, IMG submission 194513) | Populus trichocarpa ectomycorrhiza microbial communities from riparian zone in the Pacific Northwest, United States - 17_EM | ecosystem: Host-associated > Plants > Roots > Unclassified | place...
GTCTCAGGAGCTCCAAAATTTGACTATTCTATAAGTCAAATCTCGTAGCATCCTGAATGCGCCTCCATAACTGCAGGTGCTTTCAGGAGCACCTGAGAATGCTCTTGCAGAGTCTGAGAGCACATTGCGTAGCTCCAGGGCGGTCTGGGAGCATATAGAAGTACTTGGAAGCACTGGTGAGGTCGCCCGGAGTGTCTGGGAGGGTTGCGTGTTGTTTCCGGACCGATTTACATTTTGCTGATGTAATGCTTATCGCTTCTTAATTCCCTCATGGGAGTGAGTTATTTAATTGCGTCATAGTTTTACTTGGCAACCAACCGAGACTATGCCAACATAGATCATTGACGCGTAAGCTCGTATCCTATATGAGGTTACATTGCGATCCAGACCGCTCGAGTCACTGAGCAGTGTTCGCTCCAGGCCAGCGCCTATGTCATTAATCTCTTGGTTACGTCATGCTAAGGTCGAGACTATTCTCTAGACCGGAATGTCCTCCCTGAACCCTAGCCCGTTATAGGTAGGAGGAAAGAGTTCTCTCAATTGCATATTGACTATCAACTGCCGGGCGTGATTACCATGCCTGCCCTGCAAAGTATCCAGGAATGAACAACATACCCACACTTCGCGCGACCAACATGAACTCCCGCTCAAGATCATGTTGTTAACCACTTGAACGCACATGCATTGGTGTTGTGCATATCGTAGATATGTACGCATCTTGTATAATTCAACTATCATTATCGCTGGTAAGAGATAACCCCTAACAAGAAGTGCTGGAGGCCTGGATATCGTGGTACTGATGTGAATCGATTGTCAAATTGATCCTTGACATTTCTAGCTTTCAGGCATTTGAACAGCCAGTGCTATAAGTCTTTAACTAAACCCAGGAGCAGCTGACACAATTCATCAGGCTACCAAAGCCGATAGACATTGCAGAGAGGGAATTGCCATAACTGGTTGCCGATTGCATGAACATGAAGATGGTGCAGAACATCAATATCAGTTTCATCTAGAAGCTCTGAGTAAACATGCTGATCTCTTGAGTCACCGAGTGCTGGACAAGTCGAATGCCCCATTGGCGGACCTTTAAGAATTTCACACATCGGGCATTGGCCATATGTAACTTGAGCAATCATGACTTGTTTGGGACAATCCCCGACCCAGGCCGCCAAAAGAGGATCACATTGTCTGTGGAATCCATCAGAAGAATTCCACTTCAAGCCGGGACCAGTTATGTCAAGATTCTAGAGTGGGGACAGCACTGTTCCAACCGCGAAATACCATGTATCGTCTGTATTTCTGGCAACTTTCAGGGGACATGGCATCAGCCCAAAGAGAACCCAGGTGCACCTTTTTGGTGTACGGTGGAAATCTTGTCCAATATTACCAATCTTGAGATAAAGCAGCGAGGCATGCTGTTCGCCTGGAAAATTGGTCAAGGGAGTCTTGTCGGATGCACAAATGACTGGCACAATGGTCGCTCCGGCAGGAAGCTGATAGTGTGTATGCCACCACCAGTCACCAGTGTTCATCTCAATGTATATTTGGCGACTTTCCGAGTCTTCAAGGCGCATTGGTTCACAATCTAGGTGCGCCTGAAATGGTAGATGCACCAAAAGGAACTGGATACATTTGAAAATATCCCTGTAGTATAATGTTCAAATGATAGGCGGATGATCTTCAGTCCAACTACCATCGCTGACCCCGGAATTGAGTTCTGAGAGAAGCTTTCGCAGTGCATCTGCAGATTGAAATGATTCAATTTCGAAGGTATCCAGTCCACACGTCAGATGCTGATCGATCCACGTTTTCTTTTGCTGGCGAAATAATTGCGCCTGCTGAATATCTTGTGCTGACTAAAATGGATGCCTTGGATTCCATTGTTCTGAGTACTTGCGATGCTTGTTGTACAATGCAGTTGCTTTAGCATATGGTTTCCCCCCCGCATTTTGCACTCCAACTGCCTGCCAATGAGCCCTCGTCTTTGTTGGATGAGGGGTACATGTCAGATCAGGCTTCTGGGGGTCTACTGTTTCGTCGTCGGGAGTAACTTCAGGTGGTGGCGCACCATGTACATTGTCCATGGGTAGATTATTAGTTGACTTGCTCATCAATGGCCATTCAGGAGCACCGACTGAAGTCACTGAACCATAATCGCTCGGGTCGATCCCATACTGCAGGTGGTAAAATCCTTGCCAGTAATAGCCCGTCATACATTGATATTGGGTGATATCGTTGATAGTGAGCCTCGAGTTGGTTCTTGTCGAATAAGTTCTTTGTGCAGATAATGCACTTGACATATATCCGGAGAGTGTTGACTATGTTCGAGACATGGTCAGTGATCACGTATCCGGATTCATCTCGGCAATGCTTTGTCAGCGGCCAATTTACAGCCTCCGGGATATTGGGTTAGCATATGACATTCACAGCTGCATCGCACCCAGCCAAACGTGAGGGAGGGGTAAAATATATTCACCTTATGATCCATTTTCTTTATGAACCAGGATATATATATCATATCCCACACAATAATGGTGAACAACGTCTGCTGAACATTGTTAGAAAAGAAGAGAAGGTTTCTTTTGTCATCACTGGATTCACCACCATCGGCCTTATACTACAACAATGGGGCATTGTGAGTTATACCTGGGCTTGAGCCTCCGAGCAGCTGATAATGAAGGTAGATCGTCTCAATACAATGAATAGGTGAGTATCCTAGCTAGCTATATGCCCGTGCAATAATCATCGAGAACTGATGGGCTGGTAGGATGGTGGCTTCAGTAACGATGCTGAGGAGAACAATATGTTTAGACAAGTAGCTCAATAGGAAGCATCACAGTTGCTGCTCAACTCACAGGCCTCCTATTGAATGAGGTTGCAAGGTCGTACATGTGCAACTTTGTGTATTATCCCTAGTCATGGTAACCTTCATACTGGATATAGTTTTTGTTGGGTTCTGGGGATATCATATCATATCCCTTCTATGGCCGTTAAAGTCATGGGAGCACATGATGGTGAGCATCTATCCAATATCCTAGTATATGAATTTGAGCATGTAACGAAGAAAGGCGGAATGTGTGTGATTAAGGTTTCTTTTTCTCAAGGCCCAGGTTGGTTTCATGGATCAAAGGTGTAGTGAAACACCACAGTTTGTGACAACAGAATGGGATATAGGAAGCCCTCCATTCCGCCGAAGGTCACTGCTACCTGAAACATACTCAACCATACTCTGATTTATTCTACATCCCATCATACATCTATAGTGGTTTACCACCATCATTGTTCACAGAACATATCCACGAAGGGATCTCCACCGAAGACAGCGAATATGGTTCCACCGGGTGGTCTATTCGGCCCGGAACAGCGCCATGACGACAATTTATGATCCTCAGATAATGGTTCACGAACTACCACTTGCAAAGACAGTCGATCGAGGAAACACGCAAATCAATATCGACCGCCGCATGGGTATGGTTACCGTCCTTCACAGCAGCCATTTCCAGGTGCTCCGCAGTTTCATCACCATTCCCCATTCAATATGACACACAGTTCCCAACCAATCACCAGCGTTAGCCAACAATATCCAAGTTATGGGCCACCTTGGCAAGGATATGACCTCCACCAAGGCAGTTATGGCGAGTCTCAAATGTTTCCCCAGCAGCAGTTCCCAGGTGAAGCGCCATCATCTCCAGGTGCACCGAGAGTGCCTCCAGGACCGCCGGGAATCAATCCAGTCAATCAGCAAACATCTTCCAGCTCTACTCCTCCACCAGGAGCTCCATCCTGCACACCTGGGAGACCTCCCATTAGCCTCCCAACGAAACAATTCCTGCCGCCTGCAGAACCATGGAAAACAGATGACGCAACGATTGCGGACATGCCACCATTGCCGGAGATCTCCTACGACGAATATGATGAAGATGATGAGAGCGACCATTCGTCGGAGTTGGGCTGTGCAGAGGGTACACCCCCAGTCAGCCTGAAGTGAACCGAATTCTCCTTGAAGCCATTTGCCAAAAGTATGGGGCACTCCAACTATAGTGCGTTCAACAAGTGAAAGAATCTATGCGTGGCTGGGTTCCTCAAGAAAGAGCATCGGTCCATTATCCGGAGGCAGAATCGATTGAAACAGCTACGAGATGGACCCCTGCACTAGGAGACGGCGGTTGCAGATTCCTTGCAGACAGTTGAGAGCTGGCTGCGATTGGATAATTTTGATAATGCCAAATGGATTCATCGGCGATAGGTGAAGACCTTGTTGAAGAAATGTGCAAGCGAATTTTGGGAGGCGAGGAAAAAGGGAAAGGGAGGCAACAAGCAACCAGTGACGGATCTGGGGGAGTGCGTGAGCAAGATGGCGAGAAGTAACGTCCCATAGTGGCCAAATACAGCGTTCATGGTGGTGATTTGGCGGGTGTCGAGTGGCAATGATCTCTTTCTATCCCCAAACCAACTCCAAGCCGCGTATCCCACTGTCAGGCACTGCGAGGAGCTGATTGATTTCATCAACCACAACGGACTCCTGACAGAGTGATACATTCCAACATCGAAGTTCAAGTGGACGATCGAGCAGGCGAAATTCGACGAAGAGTATATGGGATTATACACAAACGAGGAAATGATCACGGACCCCATATATGGCCAGATTTCGTACAACTGATGCCTTTCAAATGCTTTCAAGTTGAAACTTGGACATCATCCGAAAATATTTTTGGTCGAAATGAAGCGAGCAACATGGAAGGAGATTGCCGAGCACATAATTAGACCAGCGAAGGTAATCCCTGCTAGCCATGGTAAGGCTAGAGGTGCGCAACTGCTAATCATTATACATAGACATTGGAAGGTTCTGAAGAGGGTGGAAGAGAGGAGGGAGACGAGGATGGTGGGCAAGAGAATGATACTTGTATTAATGTAAGTTCTGATTGAATGAATAGAATTGATTGTATTGAATCCGTATATATTCGTTCCAATGGTTGCTTGTCTGTGAAATACCTAACATCGCAATGAGTTTCAGGAGCACCGCAATATGAGCCCAACTACCCAGCTTACACCCGAGCAACTGGAAGAGATCATTGAGGACAAACAGAACACATACCAAGGTGCAAGGGAGGTTCAGGAGCAAGTGGAGGATGGTGAGGAGGTCCTCGATCCAGCAAATACGAGCTCAGTATTGAATACGGTTCTCAATACAATCAACAACGAATTTGAACACGAGTGTCTTGAGGAGGCGGTCAGGCTGCTGAATGCTCATCCTATTTGTCAAGCAACAGATGACCGGGTTCCAGGCCACAAGTATTCAATTCCGGGCCTGCCCGGAACAAGGTTTCTGGTGCGCCAGATTTAGGCCATCTGGTCCATTGTGGGGAGGTAGGTTTGGGATACTTATATGCCTGGTGCGCTGGTGGCGGATGAAATGGGTCCTGGAAAGACTTTCACCTGCATTGCAGCGGCAATGCTTTGCAAATTGGTCAGTGAGAAAGTTGTAATGGGGTTGCCACTGTCCATTTCATGGGGGAATACCCTTGAAGAGTGGGTGATTTTGGCGCACAATGACTTTCCCGGGATTGTCGGTGAAGAGTGAGAGTGGTATCTGCTCCAGAGATTGAATTCTGTGCCCTGCCAGCAGTTGGAGATCCAGACAACACCACCTCATGGGCATCCGGCACTAGTATCAGCCCTTGAACCAATCTTGGTGGTTACCATGCCCAGAGTGGCAGAGACTTTTAAGAACGTCATCAACAAGATGACACATGGAACCGAATTGAAACTGATCAACTTGTTGCATGCCGACAATGCGAATCTCACCCACGAGGATCTGAACACCTGTATCAATGAGCCGGAGAACTGATGGAACATCCACCTTGTGTCGTATGATACCTTAACATCCAGAGCGAAACCATTAAGTAATGGCCAACTCTCCTACTGGGCATGGAGTTTTGGGATTTTTGATGAGTCCCATCGGGACAAGACTAAAAACAGTGTGGGCTGGCACATTGTGATGAATGCAAAAAATGGATTCAAACTTCAAGTCACACCTACACCGGGATTCCATTCACTCAATGACCGGTGCTATCAGGCGATGTGGCTGTTGTCAGGTGCACCTGACGATCCAGAGGATGAGACTGTTAAGGAACAGCATAGTCCAGATGCATTGTATTCTTCTGTGAAGTGTTTAATGCATGCTATCCGGACTGAAGATGAAGAAGCTCAACAGGATGCAGCACACCAGATGGTACAGATTGTAAAGCCTTGGATGATCATGAGGTGGTCGGAATCGAAACTTGCCAACCGAAAATCACTAGTGCGGGTACCGAAGCTGAATGCACACCTCATCCATCTCGAGTGGACGGAGGACGGGCAAGCAAAACTGATAGCCCTGGTGGAGAGATTCACCTCACGTGGTGCTTTATGAGCATGGAGCATTCCTTGCTGGCAGCTTCCATGTTTTCCATTCGTGTGGGGAGTCACAGAGGATCGCAACGACCCATCTGGACAATGGTACGATGAATGGGTACTCGATACATGGGTGGATTCGCCGATCATTCGACGGCCGAGCGAGACATTTCTGCCAATGCTTATCAATGAACATGCGGAGTATCCCAAACCTGACGAAGACAACCCATTAGGAGGGGCGCTCCTTCCGGAACAAGACAGACACAACAATGCTCTCCCCAATGCACCTCCTCCACAACATGCAGTGCTGGTTTGTCCTCTTCCTGGCCAAGTTCTTCATTTAAAGTGGTGGCTAAGGAAGTATATTGCGGATCATGTGGATATTTTCCACATGTATGCAGAAATGGGCAATGATGAACGCACAGAAATGCAGCTCAGATTCCAAGATGCACCCAATCCCTTTCTATTCTTATTGACACCCAAGTGGGCGGGACCGGTCCAAATCTTACTGCAGCAAACCATGCAGTAATAACTCAGAAGTTAGGGGTACTGAACGAGTAGCGTCAGTCATTTGCACGAGTTGTCTGGTTAGGGCCAAACTGAGTACCACATACATGGTTACTGAATACAGGCCCTTGTGGCTATGATAACCGTCCAAGTAATCTCCATCAACTCTCTGGAGTGGCCCAAATGAGAGTTCTGCACGGCTTCATGAGTTGACCGAACATCCCGATGGCGATGATTCACCAGATTCCGGAGTCTCGTGAGGACCATCCGAAGTGGCTGACAGAGCATGAAGACTCTTTTCAGTCAGATGAGCTATCATCTTAGATTGTAATAACACTTCATCAAGGTATGCCTCTTTAGACATTCAACCAACGTAATCTTCTTAAATAATACAAATAGTCCAAACGTCATTTGTAAGGCACACTATACTGCATAAATACATCCTGTTTCTCTGTCATTTTAAAGCGAATCAAAGTTTTGATGTTGGAGTTGTGGTGTGTTTAAAAAGAAATTGCTCAAGTGGGATTTCATTGGCGTTCTTGTTTGTTATTATTAATGACTAATAAGAGATGAAGCTGATTGATATGCTAAATCACAAGTTCCCGGGCTGGTGTATCTCATGATACATTGCCAGAGTTGAATGTTGAGAACGATGCAGTGAAGGGCTTCAAATTATTCGTCAGTAGCGATTTTGAGGTGCGAAGGAAACCCAGGGCCTCATACACATTTCGAAGTCAAAAGAGCGAACAATGCCCAATTCAGAGACTTTCAGGCGCACCGGAGAATCGTGGCCATATGTCATGAGGCTTGTGTAGATAGATCGCGCACTGCAGATTTGGCAATCCAATTTAGCAATAAAGTAGGTCACGCCAATATTGAATAGCTGTGTCGGAATATGAGACACCGACTGGCTGATTCCGGGCAAAGCCGCAGCTTTTGCTGCCATTTGATTCAAGTTCAGGTGGACCAGAGAATTATTGGCATACGTTTTGAGTCATGTTATGACAGATCCAGCACTGCCTATTTGCCAATCCAAATCGGCAAGGAGACTGTCTAGGCGATATTGAGAGTTCTTGTGTCTGAATCTGAGACATGGCTTGCTTATTCGTGGCAATCCCACATCTATTGCTGGTATATGCTCGAAGTTCAGGTGCACCGGTGAGTCCTGGGCACATATCGTCATGACTGTCGCTGCATAATTGCCAATCCCATTGCGCAAACAACACAGTCGACACGACCATCGAATTCCTGTGTCAGAATATGAGACATGGGCTCAATTATTTGAGGCCAAGCTGCAGCTTATGGAGGAATATCACGGTCGTTCGGGAGCGCATTAGATCGGCATCCCGGAGTGCTGGAGACTGAGTCACGGCTTGCGTATTCATGGCGAAGCTGCACCTTTTGCTGCTGGGTATTTCCTGGCCTATGATTGAAGTTCAGGCACAACATAGATCTGCAATCCAGTCCAGAATGGCATTGTTGGATTTCTATGAGGTCAACTTTGGCAGGCTGCAACTGATTATGAATGTCTCATTCCAGGTCAGGCGCGCCTCAACTGCGACAATAAGCCTCTGAAGCGCATGTTCCCCACTTCATAGTGCACTTTTCATTTTGATATTGCTTCATTGTGATCATGTTTTCTTCGGCTTTGAATCAGTGGACACTGTGCACACAGATTGTCATCTCTCAAGACACTGCACATTTAGGTGCAGGTGGCTCATCCCGCTCGCCCTCTGCTAACATATCAATCTATGCTTGATCGGTATGTGAAGGCTGCCGCTAGAATGCCTCGAACTGTTAGCTCCAGGTCAACTGTCCTTTGGAGGAAGGTACCCCTGCACAACTAAACCATAAATGCATAGATCTGGCCAATTATCAACCTCACTTAACTCAAAATTGCCTAGTGGTATGTTTGGACCTCTGCTACCAAATCCTGAAATAGCTTCTGCATCATCGAGCTCTGTCAAAAGAGCTGCAGCTCAAGAGCTTGAATCTCAAAAGACAGATTCTGCTCCGCGACTCTACAAGATGGCCGGCAATTCCGGCTCACCCATGTACCGCACTTACTCAACGAGGCCTAAGTTCTCAATGCTTGGAATGCAGACTTAACTCAATGCTGACTAAATGTATGTTTGGGCCGCCAATACTCGTATCTGAAAATAGATGATGTGAACCGATTTCTATCATGAGTGAAGTTCGAAGAGAGCGACCCTTGAAAGCTCGAGTGATGAAAAGACACCTTTGAAGATTGCAATTAACTGTCAGAGTCAGGCGAGCCTGCAATCCCCAGGGAATGAATCTTATCGTAACCATTTAATCTTTGGTGCACCTCAATTCCCCGGAACTGCATGCATGCATGCAATCATCATTCCTCTGCCTGCTGTGGGATGACGTGTCACTATGCATTCTTACTTATCGTAGCATATAGCTTTCAACCTCAACATTTCTTTAAGGCTATAGTGTAGTAGAGAATCAAAATGAATATGTGATTTAACAGTGTGCAACATACTAGATATTAGGCCCAAAATCAGAATGTGAGTGAGTATTTATGACTCATTTGTTAGAAATCTTGGCATCGACGAGTGCTTGAATCCATAAGAATACCACTGAATCATCCATTGTACCTTACCATATTTTCTCTACTCCTGCATCTATGTGTGTATTTCTCCTTTGTATACCAAATTCTCTCCCTCCTCCATTGACTGCAACATTGTTGTGAAGGACATTCTGCAGACACAGCCCAGATGAACACATGAAAGGGAGGTTATGCTTACGATATTGCCTTATCGACTGCTAACTTAGCTGCAGCATCCTGCTACAATGGACTATCGTGAATATACGTGTGTCCTTCCAGGGGATATACCACATACGGAGATTCATAGTTCTCCTCGATCGATATCAAACTCAGTATAACCCCTTGCAACTCAGCCATCACTTATTGAGTTCTGCAGATTCTCAATGCTGCACCAATTCTATGCCATGCAGTCACGTCAAATGCTCATGCATTCATGCATAATTAGTTCGTATAGAGGAGTCTTATACAGGGGCACACGTTCTCATTCAGGTTCTCAGTGCTCCATTTGGCCAGCACCAAGGGTTGGTTAATGTCTCAAGATTTCTTCAGGTGCGTCTCGTTCAGGTGTGTCTGGTTGTATTCTATGTGCGTTGGCTTTAGCTAACCTCCAATTCTTGCATCCATACAGAGTGTTGTTGATAGGAGAGTTGCTAACATTCGGCATTAGGAATCCATTTATTCCGGCCCACCTGACATCAAATCCATTCATTCCGGTGCACCTGTCAACATCTTGAATCACAACAGCGAACTCCCGTCCTCAATATATATATGAACCATTGAAGTCATCTCTCCTGAAACCTTCAAGGGGTGCCTCAAATTGCATCCTCCTCAACTATGTGCAACTTCTTGCTCCATTTATCCTGTTATTCTATTGCACTTAATCTTGTATTTGCTGCTTATACACTCTCTCCCACATTCCCCAACTGTCTATCTTCATTGCAGCAAATGGAACCTATGCCCAGCCAGGTGAGGAATCACTACTCACTGCAGAAACAAGAAGCACACCTAGAGAGAGCACTTGCATTCAAGAAAGCAGCCAATCTTCATTTCCCATCAAATGTTTGCCATTCAATTATCTGCCTTCGTGCATCAAATAGTGGATGACTAATATCCCCGATTGCATTATTCAAGCAGGATGATGACACCGATCAGGGCATCAGTGATGGTGAAATTGAGGGCAAAAGTGAGCAGACCAGAGAGTCAACGATATTAACTGACATCGAAGAAGACGATTTGGATCACCAGCAGGAGATCCTACCTCTAGGCCAGGCACGCTGGGACAAGTCTTTACGAGCTACAAGGGTTGCATTGCCAAAGAAACGTATACTTGCCTAGTGTTAGCAATGGGTCCGGGTAACCCGCCAGCGGTCTGGGTTCGAACCGCTAAAACGGTTCAGTTCGGTTCCAAACCAGTCCAAAAACCAGACCTGCTGCATCTTGGCGGGCCAAACCCGGACCCGTACCTGTCAACCCGCAGGTTTTGCCGCGTTTGGCCAGACCCGTCTGTTCCAATCTCCAGTTCCGGTATTCGGGTATCTCTATTTATGGTCCCATTCAGATATCCAATTGCTAATCGCAAAATATTGACATTGGTATATTGTTGTCCATTTCTGAAGTATCGGCCGCCTTTATGATCAAAAACAAGCGAGAACCGCTCCCTGCCCCATCCTGAAAATGACAGTCAACGGCGAGTCGATGATTTTTGGTCTTGCACCTTGGGTAATCTGAGGGGCAATTGGATTTGGACGTTCATAAATGACGTATCGGCTGCCTTTATACGCAAAAGAAACAGTGACACACTCCCTGCCCCATTCTGCATATGAGCGTCAACAGAGCGTCAACAGTTTTTGGTCTTGAGTCTTGGGTAATGTAGTTGGCGAATGATCACAGACATCTATATACCGGGAATTGGCAGCCTTTATAGGCGGATAACAAGCAACCTTCCCGCGACAGCCTCCCGGACAACCACAATGTAGTTCATTTTCAACGGTGCAACCCAGTGATACGGAGCCTTTTAGCCTATAAAACCGGTCACAACTTTGAATATAGCCATAAACTGCCACATGGCGCTTTGATTAACCATAATGCAAGGCGAAAAATCATTGACACTCCGTTGACGCTCATTTTCCTGATTGGGCAGGGAGCGTGTTGCTTTCCTTCTCGTCTATAAAGGCGGCCAATACTCTCAGTATGCATCAAGATGGCCAAGTCTCTGATCAATTACCTGACTTACAAGACCAAAAGTTGTTGACGCTCTGTTGACGCTCAGTTTCAGAATCGGGCAGGGAGCGTATCGATTTCTCTTTTGCCTATATAGGCAGCCTGTAGGTCTTTTATGCATCTCTGCGACCAATCGACAATCAGAGAAACCATGATACTAAGCCAGACATTGTTGACGCTCCGTTGATGCTCATTTTGCCACGGGCCTATCCGCAATATAGAACCATGCACTTTGGTATAGTATATCAATAATGGTCTTTTGGCAGCCGTTCTGTGTGATTCATGTACATTCTCCTTTATTACTACATCATTCTTTAATGATGCATATAAATATACCCTGTAAAATATACTTTAAAGTGTCCGCTAATTGTAAATAATGATAATACTCAAAATTCCCGTTCCCATCAGTCAACTCTCGTCTTCGCTGTCAGATTCACTCAAACGGCTGCCCTTGCGATCAAAATGGCTGTCAGCTGCATTACCACGCAGCTGATAGTGTACTAACCTGTGAATGGACCATCATGAGTCAGCAAATCTGGAATAAAATCTTTCACGCGCATGCGATCCTTGCCAAAAATCAAGGATTGCGAAGTGGAGTATGTATAAACATATATGCGGTTGGAATACCTTCTGTTTCGGAGCTCTCTTCGTCATCAGATGGCACAGGTGGCGATTCGGGCCGAGGTGGCGCCGGTCTGGGTGGTGGTGCACCCTTGCCTTTGCACCTCCAGCGTGTCTGGGGATTTTTTGCGGTGCCATTTTGTCAAGGACGGCAGCCGTCCGTTTGATTATTGCGAACCATTGCCGGGTGTCTTTCGATCGCAGCCTTCACCTTGTTATGCCTGGGAAACTCAACACCCCGCTTCTTCTCATATTGGACTTAGTCGCGAGGTTTCTTGATTAGTTGTTGCGTTTCCTCTATACTGGCGTGTGAAAACCCTCCTTTGGCCATTTTGGCCATATTCAAAGCAAGACGCATATCTGACTGTTCAAGCTGTACCCGACCTGTTTGTCTTGCCATAGTAGCTGACATGTTGAAAACATCCAAGAAATTGGTTGCTGCTTCTAAAGTGAGATCCGGGTATTACCTCAACCATATACGACTCCGTAGCCTTGTCTAAGGTGTTTAGAGCCTGTTTCATCCATTCCCCGGGATTCTAATCACGAAATTCGTCTGCGAAAATCCCAGAACTGCCAACATCGTAATATTCAATTTCGCGGACTGTGCAGACAGATGCCATGGTCGACCATGGAGATTTGCCGTTACAGAAAGCGACAAACTGGTCACGTAGCTCTCTACGTACGCCAGCTGTGCGTTATATTGTTTCTTGACCATCGTCTACACGGATATGGATTGACTCACATCCAATCGCATGCGGCTTCTTATTCTTCTTGCTTCCGGTTTTACGTACCTTTTTCAAATGTGTGTCCTGGGTCATATTTTCGGTGGCTACAATTGCAGCGTGCCAGTGGACTAACTGGTGTCTGCATTGCTGCTGTGCCTCACCAAGTGGCGCATTGTGTGAAGCGCCTGTGGTTCGGCTTGATTCGGCTCCAATAGCACATGGAGGAAGTGTTTCGGGAGCCATGGCTTGCTGTTGTAGAAACGTGAGGAAGATGATCACGAAAAGAAGTGGGAAGTGCTGAAGATTATATAGCGAGCTACAAGTCAAAATGGAATGAGTGACAGCCAACTTGCACGTTCAATTCGAGCTGAATCCTGCTGCGTATAGCTGCAGGGGATTCCAACGGTCACGCAATTTCAGTCAGTCGGTCCGCCGTTGTTTGTTGGTTTACAGGGATAAATTGAGATGAACGACAGCTGATATCTCATGTTTGATAGATATAAAAAGGTCATTCTTCGACGGAAAAGAGGTCTGGTGATGTTTGTCTCAAGACATTGCCACGATCTTACATGAATCACATGCTAACTATCAAGTCATAAGGTACAATTAGCATGACTATTCCCAATGAAGTGACAGTCAAAACGCTGATTTTGCTCTGTTTGAATTGATCAAACCAACCAACCTTGACATAAATGACGCAGCTTGCCTCCATGTGGTCCATTTCTTGGAACATCCAACAACTCACCCAACAACAAGGTCAACACAAGATACAATGGTCAATGCTCCGAAAAAGAACCTTTTGCCACTTCCGGAGGGCAAACATGGCAAATCTACAAAGCATTCCACCCGACAACGTCATCTGGCAAATAAAGGCAAGAGTGGCTTGGAGGCAGAAAGGGTCCGAGCGTGGGGAGCATTGCGCAGCTTACGATCCAAAAAGAAGCTTGCAGCGGAGAAACGACGGGAAATGCACTTTTCAAACAACGAAGAGAGAGAGAAATGGATTGAGGATTATAAGGAGCGAGAGACTGCAGTGGCAAGACAGCGAGTTCAAGACGCAGAGACAGCGATAATGCAAGAGCAGGAACATATGGGTGATGTTGAAATGGGACGATCGACAACCACAAGGCCTGAAATGACATTTGAAGAGATGTTGAATGCGATCGGAGACAGTCTGAGTGATCTTACTAGTTCAGAAGATGAGGAGGATGGGGAAGACGAGGATGATGATGAAGAAGATACAGGGCATGGCAAACTGATCGAGGATGACGAACCTGGCTGGGTGATGGGCACAATCTCCAAAACGGTACAGCACTGCATGGAGAGCTTTCGGCAGAAGCAGATGAGGCTTGACCAACTGACGCAACCGGGATGGGGGGACGCGGCCGACTACTTCCGTTAGAGAGATATGAAGTACGGGACGACTGAATTGAAGGTCCCGGCTGTTGGGAAGCCCCAAACAGACTCGACTGCAGCCACACCATCACCGACAACATTTGGAGAGCTTATGCACGCTCTTGGTATCGTCCCCGGATAATCACAAATGCCACAAGTGACGTCTCGACAGGGAAGTAGTCCAATGAGGCTGGGTTCGGAGAAACCTCAGGCAGACAATCACATAGTACCGCCGATGCCCGCCGAGGTGCACGATTGGTCACAGATATAGATTGCGAAGCCAGTTCAACCCGTAAGCTTTTACCCCTCCATGTAGCGTCCCTCGCTAGGTACCATATACATATCAGATTCGGATGAAGACATGGTGACGGGTCCAGTGTCACCGGAAGTGTAGACAGCCAAATCGGTATTATTGACAATGTATCTCGTGTAAAACTAATTTGTGAACCTGTTTTGTTACATGTCAGCTTTCTCTGGATATCAGTGATCAAATTGTGAGATAGGATGATTCGTCAGAGTTTTTGCAAGGGTCGCACGGGCCATCCGAATGTTTTAAACTCCAAATCAGGTTTATTTACGAATGTCGATCTTTAAATGATGTTGCCTGTTACGGATAAATGATAAAGCAAAACCTAACTTTGAGAGGAAATTTACTAACACAGTTTGAGTCAGTAATGTCATATGACTCATAGAAGGAGCAGTCAAAGCACATGCGAAACTCAGACAAATGACAGCCGAAAGGCTGCATTAATCCATGCAGCCAACTATATATCTCTTCCCTCAGACCTCCTGCACATGGTCGAGAAATTGATAACTGCTTATAGTACATCATGGAAATCGAGGAGAATCAGCTAGATAAGGAATGGTGAGGAAGTCAGGCTATAAATATCTAAAACTAGTGGATGGGGTGTTATGCCGTAAATTGCTGGCCGAAAGTGTTGAAACGGGATGGACCTACTTCATTAATCATGTAAATACCGTGTATAATGGTCGCTCAGAAACTGAGATTTCTCGAAGATCTTGGATTCCAATGATATTACATAGAAACTGTATACTGGCTGCCAATAGAGGCTGTATGCATGTTTTGTACAATTGTTGTGCACCCAATGACTGTCAGTAGGTCTCTAAGGTGAGCTCAAAGGTGAGCATCAACGGAGCGTCAACAATTTATAGTCATATCTAACCAGCAAATACCCGCCTGCGTAGTCGCATCCATCCAAAGAAGAAGTATTGGCCGGCTTAGTAGGGAAAATGGCAAGCCACACGCACATTGCCCCATCATAGAAATGAGCGTCAATGGAGCGTCAACGATTTCTGGTCTTACATCCTGAATAATTGCTGCGCTGTGCAATGGCACTTAGCCAGAATCATAATTTTGGCGGCCTTGATAAGTAAAAACTCAACAGACGATATCGCTACTACCTCCTAAAAATGAGCGACAACAGAGCGTCAACAATTTTTGGCATTGCATCATTAAAAATTCAGAGGGTTTCGCTGCATCCTTGACTCATAATCGAACTATCGCCCGCCTTTCTAAGCAAAACATGGTTGCGACAACATTGGGACTATGTCCTAAATATGAGCGTCAACAGAGCGTCAACGGCTTTTGGCCTTGCATTATGGAAAATGCAAGGGCTGCGTGGCGACATTGAACTGTCATCGAACTATCGGCTGCCTTTCTATGCGAAAGTGGTTGCGACAACATTGCTACTCTGTCCTAAAAATGAGCGTCATCGGAGCATCAACGACTTCGGGCCTTGCATCATGCAAAAGGCAAGAGTTGTGCGGCGACATTGACTCATAATTGAACTATCGGCCGCCTTTCTAGGCAAAAAGGCTTCCAGTAAGATCGTAACCTTGTCGCAAAATGAACGTCAATGGAGAGTCAACAATTTTTGATTTGGCATGTTGGATAATTCAACGGTAATGGAACGCAGATAACCCACAATGAACTCATCAGCAGCCTTTAATGGCAAAAATGCTAGTGATGATAACGCGTCCGCCTCCTACAATTGAGAGCCCACACAGTGTCCCCAGTTTTGGTGGATGCTCAAATCGCTACACAGTGATGTACTGCATTGTGCTGTTCCTAAATCAAGTTTTACGCGGTCAGTCTTCGCAATCTATCCTTGTATACAACTTCACAAATATGCATGCAATGTCTTACAGATCTGATTTTTTTACTTGAAGTTATAGAGTCAATATTTCAGAAGTCGCAATCTGCTTTACTGTATGGTCAGTTATGCCAGTTTTTTGCATCGGATCAACCAGCGTTCTAATTCGTTCCGCCATGTCAGATTCCAAATCTTTGAACACCTCTTCACTCGAGGTTATGATCTGTTCCAAAAATGTACGTGTCATTATTCGTGATTTGAGCGACCTTACATTGCAAATCATTTTCGATGCGTGGTGGGATTGAATGAATGAAGGCTCGAAGTGGCCTATTGCTTGAAATAATTCTAGACATGCGCCGTCATGGTGAATCTATTTACACTGCGGAATTGAAGTGACCGGCAGCCCTGGCATCATATGTATCATTTGTCATCCAGTTCTTCGCCATCCATCAGAACATGCGACCAGACCAATGGGGAAACTGTTGCTTGCAAAAGCTCTCATTGCAAAGTTGAACGAATTAACAGAGACAGAAGTTACCAAATCGACTAGTACAACTGTTGATGAAACAGCTTTGGCCATCATGAAGAGGCAAGGAAGTCGAGTAATCACAATAGTAAGTATGCAGAGGGAAATCAGATTTGACATCCAGTTCAATCCATATTAATCGAAATGGCAGACAAAACTTTCGAAATTGGCAGATAAGGACTTTGACACTTCCGAATTTCACCAAGACACATGGTGTCGATACCTCATGTTGGGATTTGTTTCGGCTAATATTCCCAGGAACGCATTATCAAATCTCGAGCTATGGTGGTCAAATAAAGCATTATACGATGACCTAGTGCTGCGGTCCGCTACAACCCTGAGCAACATTTGCCGTAGGGAATATGCACTGATAGTGGATGCAATGAAGAAGCAATTGGCGTCACGAAACAAAGTTAGTTTAGCTTAGGACGGAGGGACATCAACGAAAAAATTGGCCATAACATCGTTCATTGCTTACTATGTGGATCCAGATTGGGCATTGCGGGAAGTTCAACTAGCTTTCGATGAGGTTGATCGCCTATTCTTTTCCTGTCCCAAAAGCTAATCAAGGATGACAGGGCAAGGGCCGACGTACAGGAGCAAGGCTACCTGTACATTTGAATGATGTGCTGGATCATTTTGAGCTCACCGACAGCTGTTTACTCGGTATTACGACAGATAATCCTTTCTCAAATTACTCGATGACATCCGAGCCCCAATCAACACTTGAGGGCGCTGGAATTAAGTGGCCTGCATTGAGGAACCACATACCGTGCATGGCGCACGTCATACAGCTGGCTTTAGGTGCATTCATGAGCAGTCTCGGTGTAAAACACCGCACGAAGACTTGGGAAGCCCATGAGCGCGATCAGCAATTTCGAGAGAATGAATGTATAGGCACCAGGAAGAGACAACGACTTCCAAAAGTGGGCAATGCGAGAATCAACAAGGTGTCGGCCATGAGACCTGGCTTGGCAAAGATAATTGATAAACTACATATTTCATGATATTTTGAAAGTCCCGAAACTGACCTTCATAAAGCAGAGAATGCTTGCTGTATTGATTCCGCTGACACCTGGTTGTCGAAACGAGTTCATTGACTGTCAAAAAGCCAAATTCCGCATTGCAGTACTTCCGATTATGGATGTGACGACAAGTTGGAACTCTACACTGGAGTTACTCGAGCAGGCCTACCCATTACGGGAATTCACACGTGAATCGCTTCAAAATCCAAAATACACCGAATACCGGCCACTGTTCACAACTCAAGATGAATGGACGATTGTGAAGTATGTCATAGAAGTTTTGAGGCCATTCAGATATTGGACCCTTTGGATGTCGAAGAGGCATACAGTCACATTGCATCATGTCATCAGAGTGTACAATGACATGTTTGATCACATGGATGGCGTGATGCGAGTTTTGTCTAAGAAGAAAACTCCATCGCAAGAAGACTTGTTCTTCGCGGTGAAGTTAGCTCGACAGAAGCTGTCCAAATACTACGCCGAAGTGACTCCAACGATGGGCATGCTTCAAATTTCTGCACATATCCTCGATCCTTTCTGGAAGTTGCAATTGTCCAGAAAGTGTGACAAGGGAATGGATATCAATCCTGAGCACTAGACATCCTATACTACACAATACCAAGAGGCCTTTCTAAAGTATGTGGAGAATGAATACTGCGCCAAACATCAACTCGTGCCCATCAATAAATACCAAAGCTTACCGAGCAGCGATCACATCTCCTCTGCAACGGCTTCACAATCCTGTCAATCATCCTTTGATTCATATGATTTGTCCAGCAATGATGAAGAATACTTGATGCCTAACAATGCAGCTGAGACGACACCAGGATGAAGCGATCGTACTGCGTGCGTATTGACCGCCGCCATGGTCCATTTGAATTCGCCGCCTGAAGCACCAAAGAACTGAGGGCAAATTAATCCAAATCTCAATGATTACCACTCCAACCCAATGGAGTTTAGCAGTATATTTTGGATACCGGACATAGTCGACTGGTGGCATCAACAGGAGGGAACGCACTCAAAGTACGCCGATCACTCAAATGTGGCGCGCGACATATTCTCAATCATACCACATGGTGTCAGAGTGGAGGCCAGTGTTTCCCTTGGCCGAGAGGTTATTGGCTGGAGGCAGTCAAAAACCAAAGGCGAGACCCTTCGCGAAAAAGTCGTTGTAAGGCAGTTCGCTTGAGCCAATACCGAGATTTTGGCAGGCACTGATCCAGAATTGGATAACGCGAACACAGAAAGCGACTTGGAAATGGAGAAAGAGGTGGAGGAAAGGAAACTGCACAGAATGGCCAAGGTCCACGACTTTTTGGAGATGTGGCAGGACAGCCAAAACCTATGTGCTACACCGAAGGAATCTCGTGCTCAAAACATGCAGATGACTGCTGTGGGATACATTTCGGACACTAAAGAGATCATCAAAGCATCGTGGTCACTCTTCCAACATGATGGTGCGGCTGCATTCAAATTGTCAGAAAGATCTCCTTTGCCACCACTTTTGCCTGCAAAGGACCTCCCTGGAGGATGAACTCAAATCTTAAATGTCTGCCGAATCTGGAGAATCAACCGTCATCCAGTCACAAGTGACGAGGACAGCGCACCTGAAAGCATTTCGGAGACTGAAGATTGGCTTAACTGGAATGGGGACTTAGATAATCCAAATGAGAGTGAAGATGATTGCGCGGCGGACGTTGAATCCGATATGGACCAAGACAATAACATCGAGGATCCGGAATGCCAAGAGCAGCGGGATGTGAGCGCTGCGCCAAATGTTCCCAGACTGATTCAGCCTACACGGAAGTCAAAGAGACAGGCTGAAAAGGTGTTGGTGACGGTCAATGCAATCGAAACAAGAAGGAACAAGGGAGTGAAGACAAAGTAGGACAGAATGCGTCAATGTTTCACCAGCTTCTTCATTTATCTTGACTGAGTGTTTTAGTTAGAGATATATTAAGGGCGAATGGTGAGCAGAAGCTTGTAAATCTCGGTTGATAAACAGATGTATAGCAGGCGCAATGAAGCTTTTGGCAAGATACATAAATTTCAGTCATGTGTGAGCGAACAGTGCAAGAATGTTACTGCCCTCTGCTTTGCCACAGGGCCAAGTCTTAATCTGGCAGAAAGACTTCCACTAAGTTCAAATCATGATGCAAACTACTGTTGATGGCAGCAGATGTTGAATGGACAATGCAGTAAGATGGGCGTCAACGGAGCGTCAATGATTTGTGGTCATGTAAGTACGATAATTAATTACTGCTTTCGTCGCTGTCAGGAATAACTGATGTATTGGCAGCGATCATTGGCAAACGAGACAGCAACACAGTCATCGCCCCATTCTGTGAATGAGTGTCAACAGAGCGTCAACGATTTGTGGTTATGTAAGTACGGTAATTAAACAGTGCTTTGGTTGCTGTTAGGCATAATTGATGTATTGGCAGCATTTATTGGCAAAGGAGACAGCAACACGGTCATTGCCCCATTCAGAGAATGAGTGTCAACGGAGCGTCAACAATTCGTGGTTTTGTAAGTACGGTAATTGAACAGTGCTTTGGTTGCTGTTAGGCATAATTGATGTATTGGCAGCTTGCATTTGTAAAAGAGCCAGTGATATGCTCATCGCCCAATTCTGAGAATGAGCGTCAATGGAGCGTCAACGATTAGTGGTTATGTAAGTATGGTAATTAAACAGTGCTTTGGTCGCTGTTAGGCATAATCGATGTATTGGCAGCTTGTATTGGCAAAAGAGACTGCAACACGGTCATCGCCCCATTCTGAAAATGAGCGTCAACGGAGCGTCAACGATTTTTATCTTCGCATCTTGGTTAATTTATGTTCCAATTGGTTGCATACATCCATGTATCAAATATTGGCAGTCTTTACTGGCAAAAACAACAGTACAATGCTCCCTGCCGCATCCTGAAAATGAGCGTCAACGGAGTGTCATCAGTTTTGGTTGTTGCATATTTGGTATTCAAGTCATCGCGCTAATCTTCGCATTCCCAACGCAATTATTGACCGCCATCATTGGCAAAAATACAATATACCAAACGTAAAATACCGATTCCAAATTAATCTATATTGCAAGCTGCAAAGTATACAAAAACACATCATTGGTTGTTGAAAACGCCATTTTGATAAGATACAATGAACCAACTCCAAAATCAAGAACCTTATTTGAATCTATAGATCGACCTGCTGACAACCCGCCCAATTCAGACAGCTTGGTAGTTTACCTTTGAACCGTACCCGAGATGACGGTTCGCGTTTATTGACAACCCGGCCCACCAATTTGGCAACGGTTTGGTTTGGACCCTGCCCCGGACGTGAAATGACGGTCCGGAACCGTTGCTAACACTAATCCTTGTTTCTCTTCATTGAAAGGTCAATGCAATGGTAGATGAGAATACCTGAAGATACCATATCATATCATCGTTTTTCATTTGCGAAAGGTAGTGCTAATCATGAGAGAGAATACCTGAAGATGCCGTAACAAATCCGAATTTATCTTTATCATTAAATTATTCGAATGATAGATGAGATTCCATGAAGATATCATATCATATGATCGTTTCATCTTTATCGAAAGGTAATTCGAACTGTAAGAGAGTATAATTCAGCATACCATAAGGTATCCTGGTTTGATTAAATCGAAAGCAAATTGGAACTGTAAGGGTGAATATTTGAACATGCCGCAATATAACATTGTTTCTCTCTATCGAAAGGGTATTCGAATTGTGGATGAGAATATCAATCACTACCTCCCTCCCAAAACGTTATTTCCTGGACACCAATTAGAGATAGCAATTAGAAGGTTGTAACTGAAATATCGTAATATATTTTGTTTTTCTTATAAAAAGACAATTTGAATGTAAATGAGAGTACCTGAAGATATTATACATATCTTTGTGTCTCATGTCTGGAGGTAAGTCGAACATACTGAGAATACCTGAAGACATCATATTTGTCCTTGAGTCTCATGTCGGAAGGTAATTCAAATATCTAATGTGAATACCTGAAGACATCATCCATGTCCTCATTCTCCAGGTTGGAAGGTAATTTGAAGGTTAATGAGAATGCCTCAAGATATCATCACATATGTTTGTGTCTCATATGGGAAGGTAATTCGAAATGTTAATGAAAATTCCTGCGGATGCCATAACATGACTTTGTTTCTCATATCTGAATGTAATTCAAATATATAACAAGATAACCTGAAGACATCATACAATTCCTCTTCACTCATGTTGGGAGGTAATTTGAATGTAAATGAAAATACCTGAAGATATCATAACATATCATCGTTTTCTATAATGGAAGGTAATTTAAATCTTAATTAGAATACCTGTAGTCATCACACATGTCCTCATTTCTCATGTCTGAAGGTAATTTGAATATATAATGAGAATGCCTGAAGACATGTTACATGTCCTCTTCTCTCATATGAGAAAGTAATTTAAATGTTAATGAGAATTTCTAAAAGAGGTCATAACATATCTTCATTTCTCATATCCGAAATCAATTTGAACATCAATGAGAATACCTGTAGATAGTGTAATATAACTTCATTTCTCATATCTGAAAGTTATTCGTATGTTAATCAGAATGCCTGTCCACAACATGGTCTTCAACGTGAACTGATGATCTTTTATAACTTCAGAAGAAGTGATAGCTTAGACGTCTAAAGCACTATTTAAGATGATCGCTTTCGAACAACATCCTTAGTTCGACTGAATCCCGTTGCTCTTCGTCAGATTGAAACCATTCCCAGGACTCAGTTTGCTTTGAGTCTCTTTTCTGTCAATAAGAAGACTACTTGTCTCATTCATCCAGTTCATTTTCTTCTCCCTCATAGGTGACTTCTATCCCCTCATCACTTCCTGCGTTCCGTTGTTGTTTAGCCTCCCTAAGCTCTTGTTCAAATATTTTGTGGTAATATACTTTAGCTTCATCCCAGCCCTTATCATGATCATCCAATAGTCCTTGATTATAGCCATCATTATAACTGCTATCTTTTCCTTCATTATACATCCTCCAATTGTGAGGCGTATATTTATCTATTTTTGAATTGGCAACTTCAATTGATTTCTCAAAGTGACTAACCCATTCTGGTTGTAGTGATATAAAGTTCATTGCCGAGAACTTATAATATCACATTATCGTACACTCTGTGATGCAGTCCCGAATATATATCATTATGATTGTTAATACCAAAACTAAGAATACGTGATAAATTCTGTCCATTGGTGGACACATTAAGTCTACCACTGGCCGCATTTTGCCGATGATTTATTGACTTTGCATTCACACCACTCAGTAATATCTTCTCTTTTGCAGTTACAATCCCACTTGTCAGCCCACAATTGGAATTCTTTCCAGTGATTTTTGGAAACTATATCATCTGATCATAACAATTCTCCGATCATTGGAGGTGGGCTCTAACACTCATGTGAAAATGTTGTGGTTTCTGGCTCATTATTGAAAATCAAATAATTCCGTACATTTTCGAGCTTTTCGGATAATATTGTTTCTATTGAATCCAAAATATTGAGGGGGTTGTATCCCAATACATCAGGCATATATCCGGCTCAATCAAATATATTGATCTCATTTTGCATGTAACCAGTTATATTCTTTCCTGCTAACCAGTATCAGAAAAAGTTGTACAACAGAAAATTGTGGAGGTGTAGTGGCCATAGCAGTATGCCCAGATTGCTGCTTTCTGCACAACAAGGATCCTTGTGTTGGTAAACCGATATATGCTGGGGGATCTTCTTTGTCCATTTGAGTTGTAAGTATACGTAATCGTATCTATAGCCAGGTGCAACTCTACTTGAAATATTTACAGTTATGGGGTTGCTTCCACCTAAGATACTATGCAATGTTATACCCTTACGGTACCTATGTAACAATCTTTTGCACTGACATAGTGCTTATTGTAATAGCTCAAGCATATCTCCAAGATAACGAGGCTTCCTACAGGTATCATTCGTACACACAAATTGGACAATAATAAATTGTTGATTCAGAAGTTTCCAAGAAGATCGCAGCTAAAGCTATGTGAGCTGTGAGGCAATGCTGCTAAACAATCGACTAATCTATAATCATATGGGTTGTTTAATAAATAGAATAAGCAGCGAGAATAATTTGATAAAACAGTACGAATAACTACTCGACTGACCGGTTGTTCAATATAATTGTTGGTTCCGGATAGTGGAAATACTATTGACACATATCAACACAATGCTTGAGTCCTTTGATAGTACTGGTGTTTAAATACTAATGGCAATATTACTTCTGAACAGTAATCTCCCTTAAAAATCCTAGTTATTCCAAATTCTATTATAGATACTCAGTTAATGTAACTGTATGACTGTTGAGATGTCTATCTCTTTTTGATAAGGCATTGGCATATTTGTTAAATCTCGTTTTTCGCTTGTCAAAGATATTGTTTCTGTAGCACTTCTTCAGATCAGACTAATTTTGTATTGTTCATCTTTTTTTTTTCAGTATGAGTATTCTGTTGATGATCCGTTTGCACTAAGAGTGTAAAGCCAGTTGTTTCGGAAGTATCCTGCCTAACATCGGTAGGAATATCCACATAAGGGATATCAGAATTGGAAGCTATCAGATATGGTTCCGAGAGACCGGCTCATGGAGTAACTATCTATGCGGTTAATATAGTCAGATGGGGATACTTGGTATTGTCGGTAATAAGTTAATATCTCAGTAAACTGTATCAAGCTGGCTAACCACCAAATACCCTGAGCTGCAAATGGATGATCCTCTTCAATATGTTTGAGCAATCACAAAAATGCTCGCAAAAGAATGTCACACTCCGTATCGAACTCATATCGTGCCATGGGGCGAGTGAACCGTGCTTAATCCTAATATATATTATTAATAATACTTGAATAATTATAGAGTATTAAGTAGTGTTAGCAACAGTTCCAGATTCCCAGTTCAGTTACAGTTCTGGTTCCGACCCCGAACTGGACTGTTGCAACACATTTTACCACACCAGAACCTGGACCATTGCAATTGGGCTGGTTTTACAACCAAAAACCAGCCGTTTCAACGACACTGATTTGGCCCCAATGAAGGCTCTGAGTTCTGATGATATCGTGACATGACCAATATGTAGATCGTGCAGTTTGGCCGTGCTTCTACCTCCCGGTGTCAGATTTACGATACGACCAATATTCGCTGAGTTCCTATCAAAAACTGGCGAATTTCAAATTACATTTGGCATTTTTTTCACATGGATTCAACTAATATTGGTCGCATCACAAATCTGAAACCAGGAGGTGAACGAGCGGCCAAAACTTCACACTCTACGTATTGGTCATGTCACAATACAATCAGAACTCAAAATCTTGATTACAGCTGAAGTAGTAGGAATGGTAAAATGGACCCACAGTAAGGTTCCAAAGTTGCCAAAAACCCGCGGTTTTCGGTCCAGTCCTGGTTATCAATCTGTGATTATCACCCAGTCCGGTTCCTCGGCTGGTCCTAACCCACACCGGGGCCCCAGGTGAAGTTGCAACCTGGACCACAGCTGGGTCACCTGGAACAGTTGTCAACACTTGTTATAAGAACTTGAAAGAACAATTATATTCCAGCTTCTTCATTGAAGGTTGGTATCATTTGTGCTGTTAAGGCTATCTGCTTTGATGCTAGGGCATTGCCATTTCTTTCTGGCATTTCTTGGGATACCGAAATCTTTTCCAGAACCTTAATTATGAATTCATTGGTGATCTCATAGAGTATTCTTTCATCATGGATGAGGCTCTATGAGAGAGAACGACACATCCCAAAGGTTTTCATTTTCTTGCATGATTTGTTTTGAAGAATTATTCTCCCCAAAGAGCCATCATCTGCAATAAGATTCAATTGACTGGTAACTTCAGCTTAGATAACTTGCAAAATGTAAATTTCGGACTGTCAGAACGAATCCTCGTCTGATGTGGTTATTTAGAGTGCTTTGTACAGATTGGTTAATAAATGAAGACACAACCTTCACCATTAAGGCTATTTGGCTCATCTGTTTCAGAGTCTTACATGGCGGCCCACCATTGCTTTGCCCACAATTGATCTGGATGTACCACACCAGTATTCTGACCTGATACTAGTTGGCATTACTTGTAATCTCCCTGCCGGGGAGTGGGAAGCTCTGGGACTGGTCCCACATCTCCCTCAATCAGACACACCCTGCTTACGCTCAGAACATACTCTATGGCCAGGAAATCCCCGAGTGGTTCCAGACCGAACAAGGGGAATTGCTCGGGGTTCTGACGTACTTGCATATTGGCTATCGTCTGCCTGACATGTCAGTTGCACTAATGCTGTGGACCTGTCCAGCCCCACTTACGTCAGTTTAGCATGTGTGATCAATAATAACTGGCACCTCAGCCCGAAAGCTAGGCAAGGCCAGGAATATTGCATCATCAAATCAGTACTATGGTAGTATATGCAATTTTAACGAATCTGCTAGTGACAAGATTCATTAACCAAAGGACAGGAAGCTGATAGTCATCTACCAAAAATCATACGGAGAGACTTCCGACTTCTAATGATCGGTGTTATGTACTCTAGTATTATAGACCCAAATTTATATCCTGAAACTCACCAAGTTCCAATACATCTGCTAAGGGTGATCCCCTAACATATTCCTTGATTTCCTGCTCTCTTTAGTATGGCCAACGCTATTTCATTGACTGTTGAACTAGTCAATTCAGTGACTTCCGATATTGTTAATTAATTACACTTTGCGAAGTGCACTTTTGCCGGCAAGTGTTACAGCATCGAGTTGGTCCCTTGTTCTGATGGATGGCAAAGAACTTGATGACAAACGATATATATAATCCCAGGTCTGCTGGTCTCCTCAATTCCGCAGTGGAAGTAGAAACGCCACAAAGGAGCATGTCTAGAATTATTCTGAGTCATAGAACACTTCGAGCCCGCATTCATAGAAGTCCAACAAGAATCAAATATTAGTTGTATAGTAGGGTCGCTGAAATCACGAATAATGACAGGTTCATTTGTGGTGGATATTACCCTCTCTAGAAAGAAGGTATGTAAAGATTTTGAAACCGACATCATTGTCGGATTTGGCAACTTACGTAATTCAACTTGCGAGACTATCAAAAGTTAGGTTATAGTAAAGTAGAAAGCTGGTTCTTAAGTATTGACAATCGAGCTAAGAGCAAGTAAAAAGTAAGACCTGTGAGACATTGCATGCATACTTGTGAAGTTGTATACAAAGATATATTGAAAAGACTGACGGTGAAAAAGTCAATTAAGGAACAATGCAATGCAGTTCATTGTTGTATTGCTTATTGAGCCCCCACGAAAACTGTTAACATACTGTTGACAATCATTTTTACAAGGCAGTAACGATATTGTCACTAGCATTTTTTTCCACAATGGCGGCCAATACTTTGATCATGGGGTAATACCATTACACAGCCCTTTGATTATCCAAGATGCAAGACCAAAAATTGTTGATGCTCCATCGTCGCTCATTCTGATGAGGTGGTAGCGATATCTTCACTAGCATTTTTGACATCAAGGTGGCCAATACTGTGATTATGGATTGAGGCCATTGCACAGCCCTTTAATTATCCAACATGCTAGACCAAAACTCATTGACTCAAAATTGACACTCATTTCTAGGATGTGGCAATTAGCATGTTACTTTTCATTTTACCTATTGATATGGCCAATACTTTCACGTTGGAAGGCTATGGCGATGCAGCCATTTGATTGCTGAAAGTGTATGACTACAAATCATTGATGTTCTGTTGATGTTTACCTTAAAGACATACTAGCCATTACTGCATGCTCAACAATTGTATGCATAAATGCAGATAGTCATTATTGACAGCCAATAGTATATCATTTCTATGTATCATCATTCGGATCCAAAAGCTTCAAGGCCACTCGATTTCTGATCCACCACTCTACATGTCGTCTTTGTGAAGAATGACATAGGCCTATCATATCACAGCGCTTCTGCCCGGCAATTTACAGCATATAGATCCATCCACTTATTTTTGATATATATAGCCAGACTTCCTCACCTTTCCTCATCCAGCTCATTCTTCTCAATTGCCACAACCTACCATAAGCAATGTTCAAATTCTTGACTATGTGCACCAGGTCTGAGCAGACAGTTATGCAGTTGGATGCATTGATGAATGCAGCATTACAGTTGTCATTCATCCTTGTTCGCTTTGAGCATTGATCGCTCCTTCTATGACTGATATGACATCACTGATCCAAATTTTGTTAAGAAATTTTGTCTATAATTCAGTCTTTGCTTTCTCACTTAACAGTAACAGGCAAGACAATATCAAGTTCATAATTCCTCTATCAACTTGATTAGCAGTCTAGAATTCTCGCATAGCCCATGAAATCCTTGCACTTGCACAGACAAATTATCATGTGTCACAATTTGGTCACTGAAATCAATAAAATGCTGACATGTAGCAAAATAGGTAAACAAATCGCGTTTCAAAGAAATACCTCATCAAAAATACCAATTTGCCCATTCAGTGCTCCGGTGTTGCTGCAGCCATCAACATTTCTTCGTCCGAATCGGATTTCTATATTTTAATCTGCTAGGGAGGCTAGATACAAAGGTAAAAGCTGATGAGTTCACCAGGCTTTGAATTCTTAATTGGTGGCGAATTGGGTGCCGTGTCAGGTGGGAGAGACGCTATGCATTTGTGTAATTGGGGTTTCTGAGAACCTAGTATCATATGACTACTTCCTGGGCAGGAAGTTCATTGCGGCATTTGCGATGTTCCGGGGACAATACCAATAGTCTCCATATGGACTCCAAATGTTGTTGGTGCAGATAGGGCTGCAACTTTCTTCATTTGCAGCTTGACAACTGTCACAACCTGCAATTTAGCCATCCTGTACATATTAACTATTTCATGGAAGTGGTTAGCCATGTCCCCCCATCCCGGTAGCTTGAATTCATCAAACCTCATCTGGATCTGCCAAAATCTCTCTGTGCGCTGCTCTACTGGTTTGGAGATTTTGCCAATCACTCTGCTGGGTTCGTTATCTTCACTCAGCTTGCCCTGGTCTGTATCATCTTCAACATCTTCCTCATTGTCCCCATCCTCCTCATTGTCGGAACTAGCAAGATTGCTCAGACTGTCTCCGATACCATTCAGCATCTCATTATATGTTTGTTCAGGCTTTCTGGTTGTCAATCCCGACTCATCGGCGTTGCGCATATCTTCCTGCTCATGTGCAATTGCTGTCTCTGCATCTTTAACTCGCTTTCTTGCCACCGAAGTTTCTCTATCCACATAATCCTTGATCCATTTCTTTGTATCTTCGATGCTTGAAAAGTACGTTTCGTGGCTGTACTTCGTCGCAACTTTCGTTTGAAATCATAACCTGTACAATGTTCCTTGGGCTCGGACCCTTTGTGCTTCCGAGCTGCTCTTGCCTCTGTTCCCTGGATGACATCCTCGTGTGGACAGGTTTGTAGATTTGCCATATTTGCCCACCGGAATAGGCAAAATGTTCTTTTCTGGAGCAATCAACCTTGCATTTTGTGTTGACTTTGTTGTTGGGAGAGATGTTGGATGTTGCAAGATATGGACCACATACAGGCAAGCTGCATCTCTTATGTCAAGGCTGGTAGGTATGATCAACTTGAACAAAGCAAAATCTGAGTTTTGCCTGTCACTACATTGGAAATAGTAATGCTAACTGGACAACATGACTTGCTTCTTAGCCTCTGTGTCATGTAGGATCCCGGAGATTTCTCGAGACAATCAACACCAGAGGTCCTTTCTGTCAAAATATTTCCTGTTTATATCATACAAATACGATATTTTGGCTGTTGTTCATGTTTATTGATCCCTGGAACAATACAAACAAGTTTGGACTAGTGTTAGCAACGGGTCCGGGTAACCTGCCAGCGGTCCGGGTGTTGACCTGCGGTTCAGTTCGGTTCGATTCCAAATTTATGGTTCTTACAGCTTTGACTCCAATTAAGTATGTAAGTTCTGATCGTACTGTGACATGATTAGTACGTAAATTATGCAGAATTATAAGCTCTTTCACCTGCAGCATTCACATTTGCAATCCGACTGATATTCGTTGAGTGGCTGTGAAAAAAGGGCCAATTCTAAGCGGAATTTGCGGGTTTTCAATCGGGACTCCACGAATATTGGTCGGATCACATATCTGAAAGCGGTAGGCGAAAGAGCTCGTAAAACTGCAGAATCTATGTACTGATCATGTCACAATACGATCCGAACTCAAATACTTCATTGGAGCCAAACTTGTGAAGTAGAAATGCCGGGTGTTTGGTGGTAAAACCGGCCCAATTGCAACGGTCCAGGTTTTTGTGTGGTAAAAACCGTTGCAACGGTTCGGTTCCGGTCCCAACCCTAACTCGGTACCGTTCTGGCGAGTTGGAACCGTTGCTAACACTACATCGGACGGACTTACTGTAAATCATGGGATGGCTGGAAACTACTGCAACCTGCGGCTATGGGCAGTTGGATTCATCTTGAGTAGAATGTGCAAGTTGGATGTTACTCATTCCATTTTGACTTGAAGTTAACTATGTTTTCCTCAGGACTTCCCACTTCTTTTCATTATCATCATCGTCTCCATGTCTACACTAGCACATTATAGCTCCATGAACACCTCAGGAAGGTGCGACTGTATCTGAATCGACTGGACCGACAGACAATTCATACAATGCAGCACCCACTGGGACACGGCAAGGATGCAGACACGAGTTAGTCCACCGCGGCGCTCCGAATGCAACCACACAGAATATGACCCAGGACACACATTTAACCCAGGTCTGTAAAACCTGAAGCAGCTAGAATAAGAAGAAGCATGTGATAGAATGTGAGGAAATCAATATCTGAGTTGATGGCCATCAACTAACTATGTGATGTACAGCTGGTATACATAGAGAGCTACGTGACTAATGTATTGCTGATTGTGATGGGAACCCTCAATGGTCGACCATGTTTGGAGTTTTCTCATAGCTGAGGTATTGGGACTTAGTGTGCTTCCGAATCTAGATATGGGTTGCATAATACCGGAGTACATGATGCCCATCCTGAGTGCGGTCGCAACTGTTCAGCTATGATCATTACAAGGAGATTACAAGCCTGATGTTGATCAGGTAGTGAGTCTCGTCACTAGCAGATTCATTGAAAGCTCACACATCAGCAACGACCTAAGTTTCCGTCAGAAACACCAGGGTGTTCCGGACGGCTCTGACGGAACATCGTACCCTCTGACGGAGAGTTACATGCTATCCGTCGCCGAGGCGACGGGTCGCATTGCACACTTACCTCCTTTACCGTGTGGTGACGTATACGCACCACCAGAACGACACGTGTGTTGCACTCTTCGCAGTGGCTGCAGTTATGCTGAAGCCATTTACACAACGCCTGGCGATGTTTATGTCTTTCTCCGGCCGCCACTTCTTTGGGAATGCTGCTGGTGCACCTGGAAATCATAGCTACAACTTATCGTTCAACGATTTTCAAAACTTATGCATTCAGTTTGTATTCTCATCTATGTATCTATGTATCTATCTAGCTACCTATCTACACCTCCGTTACCCCTGAATCTCTGTACACCTGCCGTCGCTCATTAATGATGTACTTGGAGGCCATTATCGCGCGAGTTGAGATATGCACTTGGAGGCCGAGATCGAGCGAACTGAGAGATGCACTTGGAGGCCAGGATTGAGTGAACTCAGAGATGCACTTGGAGGCTGTGATCGTGCGAACTTGGAGGCCGTAATCGAGCGTGTTTGGAGATACACTTGGTGGCTGTGATTGAGCGAGTTTGCAGATGCACTTGGAGGCCGTAATCGAGCGAGTTTGGAGATACACTTGGAGGCTGTGATCGAGCAAGTTTGGAGATGCACTTGGAGGCCGTGATCAAGTGAGATTGGACGAGTACTTGGAGGCGGCCGATGGACGGCGCGCCCGGTGCTGACACTCTATTCATCAGTTAGTTAACTCGCAACCGTGGGAATGTGACAATGTGACTTTACCTTTGACCCCTCCTGGAGAGCTGGCTGATGGCGGTCAATCATGTAGGGAGGTACGCCGGAAGCTGAAGCTACATTGAGGGGTCAACTTGTAATCATGAGAATGAAGGGAAGACAAACAATCTTGGGTGGATGTTGTACTCGGTGTATGCTGCACTCGGTGTCAACTCATGATCGGGTCATGGAGAGATAGAGAGGGATGACTTAACTTTGTGTTCTGCGATGATGATTGAGTTGTGGACGAGAGAGAGAGGGATGGGGGATGAAGATGAGAATGATATGGAGGATACGAGCAGATATGAGAAATCAGGGGTACAACTTGCCTGATTGGGTTGGGAAGACCTTGTATCGGGGTTAGTTTGCGCCGGATCGGGACTCATACCTGCCGTATCAGGGATGGTCAATTGACTCGCACACGAAATTCTCTAAGTCCCAGTTTCTCATGATGATTTCCCCTGATCTCTCACTTTCTTGTGCTCAACTCTACCATCACCTAAGAACACGAATTTAAGTCATCCCTCTGTATCTCTGCATGCCATAATCATGAGTTAACACAGAGTACAGCATACACCAAGAACAGCATCATCCCAAGATCGACAGTCTCCCGCTCCCAGCCAGTTTCTCATCCAATTTCAAGTTAACCGATGAATAGAGTCCCAGCTGCCGTTGCGCCTCCCTCCAAATCCACCGCCTCCAAGTACTCCTCCAATCTCGCTCGATCATAGCCTGCAAGTGCATCTCCAAACTCGCTCGGTCACAGCCTCAGAGTGCATATCCCAACACGATCGATCACGGCCTCCAAGTGCATCTTCCGAGTTCACTTGATCTCGGCCTCCAAGTGCATCTCTGAGTTGATTCGATCTCCGTCTCCAAGTGCATCTCAAACACGCTCGATCAACTACATCTTCAAGGAGCGACGGCGGTTGTACGGAGATACAGGGGTAACGGAGGTGGACAGAGTGATGGGGAGTATTCATTCGGCAGACCCCGGAGTAGATAGACATCATCTCATTTCCATCTCCTCTTATCATACAATGAAAATTCACACTCTATCTTTCCCAACTTTTTGTCTCACTCGCTCTGTCCGAGATCCACGCAATTGCGTGGATCCTCACGGCCGGGTAGTATCATATCTGCTCACCTTCCTACCCTGCTCGAGCTTAATGTAGAAGGAACGTGAGGAGAGATTTTCGCAGCGTCACACATTGCATTGCAATCCCGATGCAAGCGTGTACCCACTGAACCCATTCCGAAGTATGGTCACAGTTGGCCACAACGCCAGAGTGTTTGTTTGAAATAGGAGAACGACAGAGCGAGAAGAAACGGTGAAACCGTGATCGGAGGGCGATATGTGACGCGACGTGTGGTCTTGACGCCGGGCGCGGAGTATTCTGCCACCGGGGTGTCTCTGACGGCTCTGACGGAGCGCTTCCACTCTGACGGAGCCATTCCGCCCGGACGGAAATGTTTTTTGCTGATGCATACTATGGTAGAGCTGATTTGATGATGCAACAACCTTGGCCATAGTCTAGCCTTTGTGCCAAAATTTCAGTCATTATCAACCATACCTACCAAAGTGAGCTAAGTGGGACTGGACACATCAACAGCATTAATGCGACTGACGTGACAGGGAGACGTTGGCCAATATGCAAGTATGCCGAACATTGAGCCATTCCCCGTGTTTGAATTGGAACCACTTGGGTACATCCCAGTCCAAGAGAACAGTCTTGGCCTAAACATGGTGTGTCTGATTGATTGAAATGTGGGACTAGCTCCAGAGCTTCCGACTCCCTGGCTGGGAGAATATGTGTAGAGCAAACTTCTACCAGGTTTTAATCCTGGTGTAGTATGTCAATATCCAATGTTGCCACTGCAGGGTGGGCAACCACATGATCCCCGGATGCAGTTGAACTAAATAGCCTAAACCATGAAGGTTGTATTTTAATTTTTCAAACACACTGTAATAAGCACTCCAAATAACCACATCAGGTGAGAAGTTATTCCAATTTTCTGAAATATATGATTTATGAGATATGTAAGTTGAAGTTACCATTTGATTAAATCTTATTGCAGATGTTGACCATTTGGGGAGAGTAACTCTTTAAAACCAATCATGCAAGAACACAATAACTTTTGGGATCTGTGGTGCTCTATAATAGTGCCTTGTTCAGAGTAAAAGAATACTCTAAGACATGACAGATGAAATGATAGCTAAGGTTCGGGAATACACTTCAGTATCCGAAGAAATGCCAGAAAACAATGGCAATGCCCTGGCATTGGAGAGAATAGCCCCATAAACACCAACGATACCTACCTGCAAAGAAGAAGCAGAAATAGTATTGTTATTTTAAGTTCTTATTTCTATTATTATTATTATTAAAGGACTTGTAGTATTATGTATTAGCATCGTACGCAGTTCCCCCACCCCATGAGAGATCTCAAGTTCAATACCGAATACGACATAATCCTGTTAGCATTATCCTTACTGCTGGCTCACTTGGAGAAGACAGATCAATCGTTTGCAGCACATTGTATACTGTGGGTAGCAAGCACAATCCAAGTACAGAGATACCTGGATACTATCGACATTATAACGTATTTCCATCTGATTATATACATAATCCAGCACTTAATCTGTTAGTCAGTACAACAGTCTCGGATCCAGATGTTCTCGATTCAGATATATCTCATTTGGATATTGCCTCTGAATTAGAGGAAGATGTTTCTGAAGACGTTGGCTCATTACATCCTGATCAAGAGATTGCAATGCACACCATCCGATAAGTAAAAGACGAAACATTGAGAAGCCATTGTATCTGTCGAATACAGCATGTCAGAAACGATACCTAATTTCCTCAATGAAAGAGATCCAACACATGTTTCAAAGACTACAACACCGAACAATTGCAAAAACTTTCATACAGGTACATAGACTTGGTATCTACAGTATAGTCTGGAAAGACGAGGAAAGATAAGGAGATTACTCTTAAGCGGCAATATTGCAGAGAGTATCTGAACACCAGTACTATCTAGGAAATTATACGATACCCAAGCTACATGTCCTTACTGATGATTTGACACTATAGTGCTATTTTCGGCTGGCATATGTATTTTAAACATTGTCTTACATGTAGATTGGATTTAGTGACTGTATTTTTAGAAGCTTCAGATTCGATGATTTTCATTGAACCTATTTGCATATACCAATTGCACTTAGCTCCTATTGTTGGGAGATTCAGGTAAGTGTTTACGATAGGAACTACAGCTGTGCAAAAGGAAATTATTACATAAGATACCCTAGGGGTATAATATTGTATAGTTGCTGTAACAGAACCACCCCCGAAGCAGACAAAGATATTTCTCCCCATACTCTGCGAAATGGAACATCATGATGTTGTCAGCTCTGCAATTTTGACTGATGAATTTCATGATAAGCATCCCCAAGAGTGGACAAAACAGGTTTTGAACACCTCACAGGAGGCTATGGAAGCAGATATGGTGGAGGTAATAGCCAAATCTCACTTTTAGATGCAGCAACTACTTTCTTGGAGGTTTCCAACATGTCTGCTACTATGGCAAGGCAAGGAGGTTGAGTACAGCTAGAACATTCCACCATACGCCTTGGGTTGAATATTCCCAAAATGGCCAAAGCAGGGTTTTCACGCACCACAATGGCAGAAATGGAATACTGGATGATGAAATGTTGCACTGAAGTCCGTGAAGAGAGGATGCGGGGAGTTGAGTTTCCTGGGCATAGAATAGTGAAGGCTATGATAGAAAGACACCTGGCCATGGTTCATCAAAATCAAATGGATGGCTGCCTTCCTTGCCAAAATGGCATGGCAAAGTATACGCAGACACGCTGGAGGAGCAAAAAAATGGGTGCACTTACACCATTCAGATGCAGACAGCCGACACCAGAACCAATGCCACCTGCGCCAGGCAAGCCACCTGCGCCACCCGGTGACAATGCGGAAGCTCCAAGTTCCCAAATCAAAGCTGTGCTGCCCAGGTATGTGCATATACATACTCCTCTTCCCAAAGCTCAATTTTTCAATCTTGGTACAGATGCCAAGTATAGCAAGCCCGATGCAGATTATATTCCTGATTTGGTGAGTGATGAATAAACGTCCACTGGTTAGTACACTATCTGCTGCATGGTAATGCAACTGACATCCAGTTTGCAGATGAGAGCAGCCTATAGAGTGAACCTGCAAGTGAAGACAAGCATTGATAGTAAGTAATGGGATTTTTGAGTGTATTGTTATCTACAATTAGCAGACACTTGAAAGTAAAATTTAAAGGATATATTGATATTTAGTATTAAAGAACAGTGGAGTGATAAAGGAGCAAGTACACGAAGATGATAGAAACACTGCCAAACCACAATTAATGGTATATTAGACAAAACAAAAGGATTGGATATTGCGGATATGCCTATTGCAAAATGAGCGTCAACGGACTGTCAACGATTTTTGTTCTGGTAAGTCATGTAACTAAACAGCGATTTGGTCATTGCTGTACACAACCAAAATATTGGCCGCCTGTATTGGCAAAAGAGAAAGCAACAGACTTCCTACCAAGTTTTGAAAATGAACTTCAACAATGCATCAACAAATTTGGGTCTCGCATCTTGCATACTCTCAGTGGCGCGTAATTGCCGACATCTATAAACATGGAGTTGGCAGCTTTTATAGGCAGCAAAGCAAGAGATATTTCCGTGACAACCTCCTGGACAGTAACAACAGATTTCTTTCACACCACTGCAAACAAAGGTCGATGAGTGTGTTAACCCATAAAAATGGTCAATACTTCATATAAAGACAATAACGGCCACATCGTGCTGTGATTATCCAAGATGCCTGGTCAACAATCATTGACACTCGGTGGACGCGGATGTTTACGAGGCAGTAGCGATGTGGTCCGTAGTATTTTTGCGCACGAGGGTGGTCAATACTGGCATCATGGGTGCTGTTGGCAACGGTTCCCGACTGTCGCTTCGGGTTCGGGTCCAGGCTGGAACCGAACCATTGACACATTAGCCATCCCGGATGTCGCTCCATTCGAACAGACAATGCGGGTACGGTTTGATCGAAATCTACCAACCCGAATGAATTTGGTGGGATGTCGGCGGGTCCTTTTGTAGATTCATAAAATGCTGCTGTTGTTGCTGTTTGATAATAGTAAATTATCAAAATCGCATATTGTTAGGGGTTCTCCCTTAACAGTGATAAAAGTACTTGAAAGTCGATGAAAGCACATACGATGCAGAGACAATCAAGGAGGACTTGCGATATTGTCTTTTAGCGGGGGTTCAATATCGGTCACGAGATCAAGGCTCAGTTGGAAGGGGTGTTCTTTCACTTCTGGATACTATGCGGGACATGCACGCGGTGCACGGCAGTTGATAGTCGATTGGGAGTAAGAGGGCTCCGAACAACCATCTCGTAACTAGTGGAATACTGGCAAGGCACACCGCGGTATCAGGAGAAATTGTCTCTACCTAAGCATGACCTTACTGAGGGATTTTTTGACATTGGCTTTAGCCAGAAGCGAGCACCTTGCATTGATTTGAATGAGTCTGGATCGCAACGTATGATGCGTGTCAGGGTCTACGATCTATCAGCACGGAGTGGTATCCAAATAAGCCTGAAAGTATCTACCGAACAAACTCAAAGATAACAAGATGTCTAAGTTGAAATTGTGGTCTGATTATGAGTTGATGATACGTGTCCTTCGGGATTCGCGAGCACTTCCGATTAGGTGCGTAGTAATAAGACGCAAGGATATCTATCGGGCGACGTCAATAAGACCCACAGATAAGTGGCTATCATGTGAGGGATTAATCATAGTCCTAGTTGGGGGGCTATAAAAAGATTACAGAAGAGTTATGGTGTGAGGGATTAATTTATAGTTCGGAATTCAGGGGATCATCGAGAGCGATGCTAAGCCCGTACTGAAATGATAGGGGATCATCGAGAGCGATGCTAAGCCCGAACTATCTATTCCAGGGGACTATAATGAGATCATGTTGTTCCGACAATGAGGGAGAACAACCTGCTTGAGATACGAAAAAAGGGAGACCTACCAGCGAAGAAGAATCCTTATTTATCATTGCGTTTTTATGATACCTATATCTATTATATCTATACCTTGAATCTATTAGCTTGGTGTAGTGGCAGCCCCGCACCTTCGATTACTCTGTGGCGGATCGATGCCTGTTACCTTCGAGAACAATAACGATATTATTGTGTACGCTCTGGAGTGTGTTGTAGCTCACGCAACACGAACCCAGCAAATCTTTGTGGCACCTTGTGTGTGGTGGCTAGCATCGAGTATTGGACTTGAGCAGGAATTGGTTTCCCATATCGATAAGCTCCAAGGCATAAGCGATATGATTAGGCCTCAAGATGAAAGGGATACGAATAAGCCTCAAGACGAGAGGGATACGAATAAGCCTCAAGACGAAAGGGATACGAATAAGCCTCAAGACGAGAGGGATACGAATAATCCTCAACACGAAAGGGATACGAATAAGCCTCAAGACGAAATGAATACAACTATGCTCCAGGACGGAAGGGACTGCACTCAGCAGTACTTAAGGGAGTCCAAGCGTCTAAGAGAAATAGCAGCTCTAAAGGTTTCTGGACATACGGCTACTGGCCGAATTAATCCACTGGGAAGATTTGAGAAGTCTTCAAGGAGAGCCAGGAGGATACCCAAAGACGTTGCGATCAATAGTAAGACAGAAGGAATTAACGTTAAAGAGATTTCAAGAACGAAAGCAGCAGGCGAGTGCCTACGTTGTGCTTGGCCTTCCGATAGAAAAGGAAATCATCGAGTTAAGGATTGCAAACGTAAGATTAAGTTGGATAAAGGAACCGCGTTATTTCCTGGGAATAAGGATCATCAGAAGCTAGTCGAATCTTCTGACGAAGAAGATCCTGCGGAGAGTTCCAATTCCAAAAATAATATCGATTTGGATCTACGGCCGTACGCACCCATAGTACTTAGCGAAGTATTATTGGATAGGTGTTGTACCCTTGTAACACATATTCCACATCCAGTAATCTCTTTTTGCATGTTTTGCAGTTTGCAATATCGATTATTTCGGAATCCGTGTTTTTCCTTTTGTGTCTGGTATTGTTGCCTATAAACGCGGTCAATAGTTCTGTTATACGCTGAAGTATCCACCCAATGCCTAGATTACCCGATATGCAAGACCAAGATTTTTTGTCACTCCATTGACACTCATTGTCGCGATGGGGTAACATTTATGTCATGCGCTGTTTGTTTTGCCCGAAATGGCTGCCAATACTTGATTTAGTACTTATTGCCGCAAAGCGACACTTAGATTACTCAAGACGCAAGGCCAACTCCTGTGGACACTCCTTTGACGCTCATCTTCAGGATTGGGCTGGATACATGTTGATATTGGTTGCGCCTCTATGTAAGAGCACGTATACCAGTGTTTGGCTGTATAGGCATACATATGGTAATTATAGATAGATGGTTGCAAACACACACTCAAGTGATAGTAGATTCGTGTATAGGTAAGATTATTGCTGGAGATCTAAGTCTCATGCTGAGCCGACTATATAGACTGGCTGTTACCCGGCCCAGGGTCAGGTGTAGTGTTAGCAACGGGTCTGGGTTTGGACCGGAACAATGGTTCGGTTCGGTTCCAGACCCGTCCTCAAACCCGACTAACTTTGTCTTGGCGGGGTTGTTACCCGGACCGGACATATTCCAACTGGTTTTTACCCGGGTTGTACTTACATTAGAGCCACATTTTAGTGAACTCAGGATTGTGGCGTCAATTAAGTATTCGAGTTGTGATCATATCACAATATGATATATACGTAAAAGATGCAGTTTTCCATACTCTCTTGACTTCTATTCTCCACTTTGAGATCCAATCAATATTCGTTGGGTCACTGCAAAAAGCGCACAATTTTCGGCGGTATTTCCCAGCAACTCAACGAACATTGATTGGATCGCACAGTGGAAAATTGGAGGTGAAAGAGCATGCAAAACCGCATCTCTTTCATATATATCATATTGTGATACAATCAAAACTCAAATACTTGATTGGAGCCAAAGTTCAGAGTTGCCAAAATCGTGGAACATGCCAAAAAACTGCGGGTTCAGATTGGTTTGGACTTTTGATGGCGTAAAACTCATTGCGAGGGTTCAAGTTCAGTTCCAACCCGGACCCGGAACTGAATGCCGGATTTGGAACTGGTGCTATCACTAGTTGTGTGCCGCCGTTACATAATCCCTCTCTTCAGGCGCAGACCTGCTGGGCTGCATGAATCATACAAGAGAAAAGAAAAGAAACGGAAGGAAGTGGTATACATTCCTGCTGCGTATGTACTCGTACGAACTCATCAGTCCCACTACCAATTGGTACTGCACAGGGTGGTGTTTTGGCGGATGCAGTGCATGGGGAAACTCCACCCCCATTTGCAGGTGGTAAAAACCCATACCGACTCCATTTGTACCGGGCCCAGATCCAAAGAAGTGAAGAAAAGAAACAACAAAACACCCAAAAGTGATCCCATCCTCCATATCTCAACTTTCTAATCCATGCTCCAACGACCATCAATCCCATACCTGGTATCTCTCGGTGTAGGTCATTGTGCAAATTTGACGGTGTAGTAGGAAGCTCTGGCTCATGACTTGGCATCGATGTGAGCATCCCCCGCCAGCATTGTTCATAGCCGTCCATGATCGTCGATATGATAGTCAATCACGTCTCACTCGTCGATATCTATTATGTAAGATTCTCTAAGATGGTAATATTTACCAAGTTTACACGCACTAGCGCTGTCTGAGCTCTGTGCAGCACTTCCGCATGCTCTGGAGAATATATCTTTTGCAGCTGGTAGTCATCAGTACTCAGCATTTACTTGTAGATGCTGCTTGACTAGGTAATTGCCTTTGGAAGTCTGCTTTGATAACCATCCAGTCAACTTGCTGGGTGTGCGTACTTCCTAGACTTTATTGTATCAACATGGCTATCTCTCCCTTTTGAAGTTTGTTGCTCTTGATAGGCGGCTTCAGTAGAATCTTGGTCGACTTCTGGAGTGTGTCTCGTTAGACTGCCTGCCGGTGGGCTATTGGCTCGTTGCTTGGACGCATTTCTTGACAAGGTCATCCCCCTCTTGAAGTTCGTTGCCTGGTCAAAGATTTAGACTCACAATGGTGGTTGATTACTGTTGTGGTTCAGTGGATTGATGAACTTCGGTAGACATGGGGTGATCTTTGTTGACCGACCGGTCTTTTGGCAGCTATCGTCTCTGGATTTTCGATGTCTTCGACTTTGCATGTCTTTTGGCAGGTCTTGGTCGATGTCACTTGCTTCGTCTCCTTTTTCCACTTGCTTTCATCTCATTTTTTCACTTCCTTTGGCGATCGCTTTTGACCTGCTTTGCGGTTTGACTTGCTTTGTGTTTCGACTTGCTTCGGGTTGACCCTTCATGTTCACTTTGCAATTTTGGACGGCGCTTGGGCTGTTCTTGTAGTCTCGGACGTTGGGCTTTGGCCGTGAATCCTCTCGGTCGGCTTGTCATCTTCCAGATGCTACTTGTGTATGTTGATTGTTCTGGTACGGTCATCCCTGCTCTCTGGGTGCCGCTGGACTTCTCAGTTGTTGAGTGCACTGTGGTACTTCATTCCGGTACCTCTGGTAGGGTCATCACTCTCTTTAAATGCCGTTCCTCTGCCAACTTCTGATCTCCTCCAATTGGTGTTGTAGCTTCGTAGTATGGTAGCTGGTGCAATCGTCAACCCGAACGGCATGACTCGGTACTCGAACTGCCTGTATCAGGTGTGAAACTCGGCTTTGTACTCGTCTCCCCTCTTCATTCGGTTGAGGTGATAGGAATTCCTGCGGTCCTATTGAGCATCTCCGAGGTCAGTGGGACAGGATGTCAGTTCTTCACTGTGGCACTATTGAGAGCTCGGTAGTCCACACACAGCCCCAGTCCACCGTTCTTCTTCTACACAAATGAGATCTGTGCTGCCGCAGGCGGTGATGATCTATCTTTCCCAGCTATTGGTCTCACTCGCACTTTTCGAGATTTCGTAAATCCACGTGATTTGTGAGGTTCCTCACAGCCGGGTACCCTGTGATTTCCTCTCACTCTCATCCTACACTCCACGAGCCAGAATGGCTCTTCCTCACAAATTCCCTTTGGTTGCTGTGACAGGTGCGGTGCGAGAGTTGGCACATCTTGGCTGCATACATACACATAGTCCTTGTATCTCACGAGGATACGACAATTCTTGAGATTGTGCTGGGATGTGACCCCCATAATCTGTTATCATCTCCATGTTGACAATGTCTGCTTCTATTCTCATTAGCCTGTTCTGGATTCTGCATTGTAGCTTGCGTTGGCGGAGTGGAGATGGGTAGGGGTCCTGGGATGGCTGTATCAGACAGTTCCTGAAAATAGGACCAAGCTCCGTTGACCTGTGTCTCCCTTTGTGTCTCAGTGAGCCAGTAGCAGTCCATCCAGCACCGTCACTGTGTCACTCTTCCGCAGCAACTACCCCGGCTGCTCCTGCTCACGCATTCAGCATCCTGGGCTATCTCTCACCTGCCGTGATGCATTCCAGCGATGCTCCGAGCAACCCTTGACATTCGCTAAGTCATATGGCGAATGCCTCGACCACTTCCTAACTAGCTCCGAGATGATCGAATGCCTGTAGCCCTGAGTAGTAGTATACCCAGGCAAGGCTCACCATTTTTGGTTATCTCACTGCGTTCCAGCAGACTTGTGTTATCTACTGCTGGAATCATCGCCCTTTGCGGTCCATATGGCACTCGCAGGGCTGTCAATTGACCTTTGCAGCAGTCAATTTCTGGGTTTCTCACCATGGCAAGCCCAAGACTAGGTCATACACCTTCATTGGGACGACTAATACCTCCCATTTGTCAACTGGTTTAAGGTGTTCAAAATCCTGAGCCAAGAGACTTGCCTTGCGGCTTTCCTTTACAGTCATCGTCACCTTGCCAGGGTGGAGGTGAATGATGGTTTCTATCGTAGCTCGAGTTTCCAAAGTAGGCAGCATAGTGTTAGCAACAGTTCCGGGTCCAGGTCCAACCCACACCGTTGCCGAATTGGCGGTCCAGGTTGTCAATAAACCCGAACTGTCAACTCGGGTACGGTTTGATTGTAAACTCCCAACCCGGCTGAATAGGGCGGGTTATCAGCGGGTCGCCCAGTGGGTCCATGCAGAGATTCAATTAGGGATCAATTTTTTGGAGTATGTTCATAGTATCTTATCAAAATCGCGTTTTCAACAACCAAGGATATGTTTTTGCAAACTTCGCAGCTTCCAATATGAATTAATTTGGAATCGGTGTTTTACCTTTGATAAGTTTTATCTTTGGCTCTAAGGGCGGTCAATAATTCCTTTATGAACGCGGAGATCAGCGCGATGCCTTGATTAACAAATATGCAACAACTAGAACTGTTGACACTCCGTTGACGCTCATTTTCAGGATGCGGCAGGAAGCATATTGCTGTTGTTTTTGCCAGTAAAGGCTGCCAATATATGATACATGGATGTCTGCAACCAATCGGGGCATAAATTATCCACGATGTGAAGTTAAATATCGTGGACGCTCCATTGAGGCTCATTCTCAGAATGAGGCGGTGACCATGTTGCTGTCTCTTTTGCCTATAAGAGCTGGCAATGGATCGGTTATGCATAACAGTGACCAAATCCCGGTGTAACTACCGTACTTGCAAAACGACAAATCATTGACGCTGCATTGACGCTCATTCTAAGATTGGGGCGGTGACCGTGTTGCTGTCTCTTTTGCCCATAAAAGCTGCCAATACATCAGTTATGCATAACAGCAACCAAATCACTGCAACTACGGTAGTTACAAAACCACAAATTGTTGACACTGGGTTGATGCTCATTCTCGGAATGGGACGGTGACCGTGTTGCTGTCTCTTTTGCCTATAATAGCTGGCAATACATCGGTTATGCATAACAGCGACCAAATCACGGTGTTATTACCATACTTACCAAACCACATATCGTTGACGCTCCGTTGACGCTCATTCTCAGAATGGGGCGGTGACTGTTTTGCTGTCTCTTTTGCCTATAAAAGCTGGCAATAAATCACTTATGCATAACAGCAACCAAATCACTGTGGAATTACTAGTGTTAGCAACGGTTCCGGACTGTCACTTTGGATCCGGGTCCGGGTTTTTGAAAACCTGAACTGTGAACTTGGGTACGGTTCGATGGTAAACTGCCAACCCGTCTGAATCGGGCGGGTTATCAGCCGGTTGCCCAGCGGGTCCATCCATAGATTCAATTAAGGCTCTTGCATTTGGAGTATGTGAATAGTATCTTATCAAAATCACGTTTTCAACAACCAAGGATATGTTTTTGCATGCTTTGCAGCTTGCAACAGCCATTAATTTGGAATCGGTATTTTACCATTGATACTTTGCATTATTGCCTATCACCGCGGTCAATAATTCCATTATGAACGTGGAGAACAGCGCGATGCCTCGATTACCAACTATGCATCAACTAAAACTGTTGACGCTCTGTTGACGCTCATTTTCTGCATGCGGCAGGGAGTGTGTTGCTGTTGTTTTTGCCAGTAACAGCTGCCAGTATGTGATAAATGGATGTCTGGAACCAATCGGAACATAGATTACACAAGATGCGAAGCTAACATTCGTCGACGCTCAGTTGACGCTAGTTCACAGGATGCGGCAGGGAGCATGTCGCTGTAGTTTTTGCCAGTAAACGCTGCCAATATTTGATAAATGGATGTCTGCAATCAATCGGAACATAGATTACCCAAGATGTGAAGCTAACAATAATTGACGCTCCGTTGACGCTCATTCTCAGAATGCGGCCGGGAGCATGTCTAGTGTTAGGAACGGTTCCAGACTGTCACTTCAGGTCCAGGTCCGGGTTGAAACCCGACCATTGCCAAATTGGCTGTCCGGGTGGTCCACAAACCCGAACCATCAACTCTGGTACGGTTCAAAGGTACACTCCCAACCCGTCTGAATTGTCTTGGTTGTCAGCGGGTCGCCCAGCGGGTCCATCTATAGATTCATATAAGGCTCTTGTTTTTGGAGTGTGTTAATAGTATCTTATCAAAATGGCGTTTTCAAAAACCAAGGATGTGTTTTTGTATGCTTTGCAGCTTACAATATAGATTAATTTGGAATCGGTATTTTATGTTTGGTATATTGTATTTTTGCCAATGACGGCGGTCAATAATTCCGTTATGAACACGAAGATTAGCGCGATGACTTGCATACCAAATATTCAACAACTGAAACTGTTGACGCTCCGTTGACGCTCATTTTCAGGATGTGGCAGTGAGCATTGTGCTGTTGTCTTTGCCAGTACAGGCTGCCAATATTTAATAAATGGATGTATGCAACCAATTGGAACATAAATTAACCAAGCTGGGGAGCTAAAAATCGTTGACGCTCCGTTGACGCTCATTCTCAGAATGGGGCGATGACCGTGTTGCTGTCTCTGTTGCCAATACAAGCTGCCAATACATCGATTATGCCTAACAGCAACCAAAGCACTGTTTGATTACCGTACTTACATAACCACAAATCGTTGACGCTCTGGTGACCGTCATTCTCAGAATTGGGCGATGACCATGTTGCTGTCTCTTTTGCCAATGAAAGCTGCCAATACATCGATTATGCCTAACAGCGACCAAAGCACTGTTCAGTTACTGTACTTCCATAACCACAACTCGTTGATGCTCCGTTCATGCTCATCCTCAGCATGGGGCGATGACCGTGTTGCTTTCTCTTTTGCCAATAAAAGCTGCCAATATATCGGTTATGCCTAACGGCAACCAATGCATTATTTAATGACCGTACTTACATGACCACAAATCGTTGATGCTCCATTGACGCTCATTTTACTGTATTGTCCATTCAACATCTGCTGCCATCGACAGTAGTTTGCATCATGATTTGAACTGATTGGAAGTCTTTCTGCCAGATTGAGACTTGGCCCTGTGGCAAAGCACAGTGCAGTAACATTGTTGCACTGTTCGCTCACACATGACTAAAATTTATGTGTCTTGCCAAAAGCTTCATTGCGCCTGCTATACATCTGTTTATCAACCGATTTTTACAAGCTTCTGCTCACCATTCGCCCGTAATATATCTCTAACTAAAACACTCAGTCAGGATACATACAGAAGCTGGTGAATCATTGATGCATTCTGTCCTACTTTTTCTTCACTCCCGTGTTCCTTCTTGTTTCGATTGCATTGACAGTCACCAACACCTTTTCAGCCTGTCTCTTTGACTTCCGTGTAAGCCGAATCAATCCGGGAACATTTGGTGCAGTGCTCACATCCCGCTGCTCTTGATCCTCGATGCTATTGTCTTGGTCCATATCAGATTCAAAGTCCGCCACGCAATCATCTTCACTGTCATTTGGATTATCTAAGTCCCCATTCCAGTTAAGCCAATTGTCAGTGTCCGAAATGCTTTCAGGTGCGCTATCCTTGTCACTTTCGACTGGATGATGGTTGATTCTCCAGATTCGGCGGACATTTACCAGTTGAGTTCGTCCTCCCGGGAGGTCCTTTGCAGACAAAGGTGGTGGCAAAGGAGTTCTTTCTGACAATTTGAATGCAGCCGCACCATCATGTTGGAAGAGTGACTAGGATGCTTTGACGATCTCTTTGGTGTCCGAAATGTATCCCACGGCAGTCATCTGCTTGTTTTGCGCGGGAGATTCCTTCTGTGTAGCACCTAGGTTTTGGCTGCCCTGCCACATCTCGAAAAGTCGCGAACCTGGGCCATTCTGTGCGGTGTCCTTTCCTCCACCTCGGTTCAATTCCCGAGTCGCTTTCTGTGTTCGCGTTATCCAATTCTGGATCAATGCCTGCCATAATCCCGTTATTGGGTCGAGCGAACTGCCTTACAACGCCTTTTTCGCGAAGGGTCTCGCCTGTGGATTTTGACTGCCTCCAGCCGATATCATCTCGGCCAAGGGAAACACTGGCCTCCACTCCGACACGATGTGGTATGATTGAGAATATGGCGTGCGCCACATTGGAGAGATTGGCGTACTTTGAGTGTGTTTCCTCCTGTTGACGCCACCAGTCGGTTATGTCCGGTATCCAAAATGTACTGCTAAACTCCATTGGGTCGGAGTGGTCATCATAGAGGTTTGGATTAATTTGCCCCCAGTTCTTCGGTGCTTCAGGCGGCAAATTCAAATGGAGCCTGGCGGCAGTCAATAAGCGCGAAGCGCGATCACTTCATCCTGAAGTCGTCTCAGCCACATTGTTAGGCGCTCAGTATTTGTCATCATTGCTGGACAAATCATATGGATCAAAGGATCATCGACAGGATCATGAAGCCGTTGCAGAGGCGATGTGATTGCTGCTCAGTAAGCTTTGGTATTAATTGACTGGCACGCGTTGATGTTTGGCGCAGTATTCATTCTCCACATACTTCAGAAAGGCCTCTTGGTATTGGGTAGTATAGGATGTCTCGTCCTCAGGATTGATATCAATTCCCTGTCCCCACTTTGTGAAGGATTGCAACTTTCGGAAAGGATCGAGGATATGGGCAGAAATTAGAAGCATGCCCGTCTTTAGAGTCACTTCGGCGTAGTATTTGGACAGCTTCTGTCGAGCTAGCTTCACCGCGAATGTTACCGGGGTTCAACACCTATCCAATAATACTTCGCTAAGTACTATGCGCATGTAGGGCCGTAGATTCTAATCTATATTATTTTCGGAATCGGAACTATCCGTAGGATCTCCTTCATCAGAAGATTCAACTAGCTTCTGATGATCCTTATTCCTAGGGAATAATGCGGTTCCTTTATCCAACTTAATCTTACTGTTGCAATCCTCAACTCAATGACTTCCTTTTCTACCGGAAGGCCAGGCACAATGTAGGCACTCGCCTGCTGCTTTCCTTCTTGAAATCTCTTTAATGTTACTCCTTCTGTCTTACTATTGATTGCAACGTCTTTGGGTATATCCCTGGCTCTCCTTGAACACTTCTTAATTCTTCCCAGTGGATTGATTCGGCCAGTAGCCGTATGTCCAGAAACCTTTAGAGCTGCTATTTCTCTTAGACGCTTGGACTCCCTTAAGTGCTGCTCAGTACAGTCCCTTCCATCCTGGAGCATAGGTGTATTCTTTTTGTCCTGAGGCTTGTTCGTATCCCTTTCGTCTTGAGGTTTATTCGTATCCCGCTCGTCTTGAGGCTTATTGGTATCCCTTTCGTCTTGAGGCTTATTCGTATCCCATTCGTCTTGAGGCCTAATCGTATCTCTTACGCCTTGGAGCTTATCGATATGGGAAACCAATTCCTGCTCAAGTCCAATAATTGAGGCTAGCCACCACACACACTGTGCCACAAAGATTTGCTGGGTTCGTCTTGCGTGAGCAATAACGCACTCCAGAGCGTACACAATAATATTGTTGTCGTTCTCGAAGGTAACAGGCATCGATCCGCCACAGAGTAATCGAAGGTGCGGGGCTGCCGCTGCACAAAGCTAATAGATCCCAAGTATAGGTATGATAGATATAGGTATCATAAACACGCAATAATAAATAAGGATTCTTCTTCGCTGGTAGGTATCCCTTTTTTGTATCTCAAGCCGGTTGTCGTCCCTCACTGTCGGAACGACATGATCTCTTTATAGTCCCCTGGAATAGATAGTTCGGGCTTAGCATCGCTCTCGATGATCCCCTATCATTTCAGTGCGGGCGTAGCATTGCTCTGGATGATCCCCTGAATTCCGAACTATAAATTAATCCCTCACACTGTAACTCTTCAGAAATCTCTTTATAGTCTCTTGGAATAGATAGTTCGGGCTTAGCATCGCTCTCGATGATCCCCTATGATTCAAGTACAGGCTTAGCATCGCCCTCGATGATCCCCTGAATTCCGAACTATAAATTATTCTCTCACACCATAACTCTTCTGTAATCTCTTTATAGCCCCCAACTAGGAGTATGATTAATCCCTCAAATGATAGCCAGTTATCTGTTGGTCGTATTGACGTCGCCCGATAGATATCCTTGCGTCTTATTAGTATGCGCCTAATCGGAAGTGCTCGCAAATCCCGAAGGACACGTATCATCATCAACTCATAATCAGACCACAACTTCAACTTACACATCTCACTATCTTTGAGTTTGTTCGGTAGATACTCTCAGGCTCATTTAGATACCACTCCGTGCTGATAGGTCGTAGACTCTGACACACATCATACATTGCGATCCAGACTCATGCAAATCAATGCAAGGTGTTTGCTTCTGGCTTTAAGCCAATATCAAAAAATCCCTCAGTTACGTCATGCTTAGGTAGAGACAGTTCTCCTGATACCGGGGTGTGCCTTGCCATTATTCCACTCGTTACGAGATGGTGGTTCGGAGCCCTCTTACTCGCAATCGACTATCAACTGCTGTGCACTGCGTGCATGTCCCGCATAGTATCCAGAAGTGAAAGAACGCCCATCACTACAGAGCCTTGATCTTGTGACCGATATTGAACCCCCGCTACAAGGCAATATCGCAAGTCCTCCTTGATTGTCTCCGCATGGTTTGTGCTTTCATCCACTTTCAAGGACTTTTATCACTGTTAAGGGAGAACCCCTAACAGCGAAGAACAAGTCTTCTTTCCATGGAGTTTTCTTTTTAGACAAAGCTCGCATCACGCCATCCATGTGATGAAACATGTCATTGTACACTGTGATAACATGATGCGATGTGACTGTATGCCTCTTCGACATACAAAGGGTCCAATATCTGAATGGCCTCAATACTTCTATGACATACTTCACAATCATCCATTCATCTTGAGTTGTGAACAGTGGCCGGTATTCGATGTATTCTGGATTTTGAAGCCATTCATGTGTGAAATCCCGTAATGGGTAGGCCCGCTCAGGTAACTGCAATGTAGAGTTCCAACGTGTCTTCACATCCATCATCAGAAGTACTGCAATGCGGAATTTGGCTTTGTGACAGTCAATGAACTCGTTTCGACGACCAGGTGTCAGCGTGATCAATATAGCAAGCATTCTCTGATCTATGAAGGTCAGTTTCAGGATTTTCAAAATATCATGAAATACATACTTTCTCAATTATCTTTGCCAAACCAGGTCTCATGGCCAACACCTTGTTGATACTAGCATTGCCCTCACTTTGAAGTCTTTGACTCTTCCCGATGTCTATACTTTCATTCTCTCCAAATTGCTGATCGCGCTCATGGGCTTCCCAAGACTTGTTGCGGCCTTTTACATGAAGACTGCTCATGAATGCACCTACAGCCAGCTGTATGACGTGCGCCATGCACCGTATATGGTTCCTCAATGCAGGCCACTCGATTCCAGAGCCCTCAAGTGTTGATTCCAGCTCGCATGTCATCGAGTAATTTGAGGAAGCATTATCCGTCGTAATACCGAGCAAATAGCCGTCGGTGAGCTCAAAACGATCCAGCACATCCTTCAAATGTACAGCTAGCCTTGCTCCCGTATGTTGGCCCTTGATCAATCATCCTTAATTAGCTTTCGAAATGGGAAAAGAATAGGCGAACAACCTCATCGAAAGCAAGTTGAACTTCACACAATGCCTAATTTCGATCCATATAGTAAGCAAGGACCGATGTTATGGCCAATTTGTTCATTGATGTCCATCCGTCCAAAGCTAAACTAACTTAGTTTCATGATGCCAATTGCTTCTTAATTTCATCCACTGTCAGTGCATATTCCCTACAGCAAATGTTGCTCACGGGTGTAGTGGACAGCAGCACAAGGTCATCGCGTAATGCTTTATATGACTGCCGTAGCGCGAGATTTGATATTGCGTTCCATGGAATATGAGCCGAAACAAATCCTAACATGAGGTATCGACCCCACCTGTCTGGGTGAAATTCAGAAGTGTCGAAGTCTTTATCTGCCAATTTCGAACGTTTTGTCTGCCATTTCAATTAATCTGGATTAAACTGGATGTCAAATCTGATTTCCCTCTGCATACTTACTATTGTGATTCCTCGACTTCCTTGCCTCTTCAAGATGGCCAAAGCTGTTTGATCAACCGTTGTACTAGTCAATTCGGTAACTTCTGTCTCTGTTAAGTTGTTCAACTTTGCGATGTGAGCTTTTGCAAGCAAGTGTTCCCCCATTGAGCTGGTCCCATGTTCTGATGGATGGCGAAGAACTTGATGACAAATGATACATATGATGCCAGGGTTGCTGGTCGCTGCAATTCCGCAGTGTAAATAGAATCGCCAGGATGGCGCATGTCTAGAATTATTCCAAGCAATAAGCCGCTTCGAGCCTTCAATGATTGAATCCCACCTCGCATCGCAAATGATTTGCAATGTAAGGTCGCACAAATCATGAATAAAAACACGATCACTTTTGGAAGAGATCATATCCTCGAGTAAAGAGGTGTTCCAAAATTTGGAATCTGACATGGCAGTAAGAATTAGAACCCTGGTTGATCCGACTTGAAAGACTGGCGTCACTGACGATGCAGTACTGCAGATTGCGACTTCTTAAATATTGACTCTACAACTACAAGCAAAGAAATCAGATGTGTAAGACATTGCATGCGTATTTGTGAAGGTGTATACAAGGATAGATTGCGAAGACTGACCGTGTAAAAGTCGATTCAGGAACAGCACAATGCTGTACATCGCTGTCTAGCGATCTGAGCATCCACCAAAACTGTGGACACTGTGTGGGCGCTCAATTGTAGAAGGCGGACGCGATATCATCACTAGCATTTTTGCCATTGAAGGCTGCCGATGAGTTCATTGTGGGTTATCTGCGTTCCATTGCTGTTAGATTATCCAACAAGCCAGATCAAAAATCGTTGATGCTCCATTGACGCTTATTTTGCAACAAGGTTACAATCTAACTGGAAGCATTTTTGCCTAGCAAAGTGGCCGATAGTTCGATTATGAGTCAATGTCGCCGCACAACCCTTGCCTTTTCCAAGATGCAAGGCCAGAAGTTGTTGACACATCGTGGACGCTCATTGTAGGACGTAGTAGCGATGATGTCCCAACCATTTTCGCGTAGAAAGGCGGCCAATATTTGGATGATAGTTCAATGTCGCCATGCAGCCCTTTCATTGCCCATGATGCAAGGGCAAAAGCTGTTGATGCTCCGTTGATGCTCATATTAAGGACATAGTTCCAATGTTGTCGCAACGATGTTTTGCCGAGAAAGGCGGGCGATAGTACAATTATGAGTCAAGGATGCAGCGAAACCCTCTGAATTTTTAAAGTTGCAATGCCAAAAATCGTTGACGCTCTGTTGACGCTCATTTTTAGAAGGTAGTAGCGATTTTGTCTGTTGTGTTTTTACCTATCAAGGCCGCCAAAATTATGATTATGGCTAAATGCCGTTGCACAGCCCAGCAATTATCCAGGATGTAAGACCAGAAATCGTTAACGCTCCATTGATGCTCATTTCTATGACTGGGCAATGTGCTTGTGGCTTGCGATTTTCCCAACAAAGCCAGCCAATACTTCTGTTACGGGGGTGTATTCCCTAAGTAACTTTCAACCCAAGTATCCTCTGATACTTCCCAAATTACTAAGGTTCACTGCCGTAGATCCTATTCTTTGCTGAGGTTCCGGATAACTGGATCTCGCAATCTCCTAAGCCTCTGGATTCGTTCGTCTTCCTTCTTCCTATTCGCTTCTTGAAGAGGCTTAAGTTTTCTAGCTTTCTTAAGCTGGCTCCTAACCACAGGCAAAGGATTCACTCGGCCCTGTTGTACAATGGCGCGATCTCGGGAGGATTCCTGAACAACCTTTTCTGCGCTCTCAAGTATCCGATCGAATCTAGAATCTTCCGTAAGATCCCTTGGTGTCGTACTCACTTCTCAACCTGATAGTATCTGTTGAATCCTATCGGGATGAACTTCTTCGAGCTGACTTCCTATTGGTGCTAATCGTTCCCTTGCCCTAAGATTATCGATATGAATAACCAATCCCTGACCAAGGCCGATAATCGAAGCGAGCCACCAAATGCACTGAGCCACGAAGATTTGCTGAGTCCTTCTAGCATGAGATATAATCCTCTCGAAGGCGTAGGTAATAACGTCCGATTGGTTTTCGAAGGTTATAGTCATTCGTATACGTGGAGATACTTATTGGTACGGTGCTGCCGTACTAAGCTAATAGATTCTTATGTATATAATAATAGGTATAGGTATCATAAAAACTCAATAATAGATAAAGATCTTCTTTCGCTGGTAGGTTTCTGACTGTTCGCTGCTAGAGCTTGTCCTTTCATTGCCTGCGCAATGTGAGCTTTTTATAGTCCTTAGCTGGCTCAAGTTTGGCCGCCGTTCCACTGACTATGACAACAGTATTGCTTGATAGCGTCCTCGGGTTTCCGTCCCCGGTCTTCGCCACGAGTTCCCTATGGTTATCGTGTTCATGCATGATTGGTTTCAAAGTGTTACGCTCCTCGTATGAGGCCATCATCATGTAAAATATCAAACGCAACTTATGACAACTCATAACTTCAACTTAGACATCTTGCTTATCGTTCGTTCAGTAGTTGGAACGTCTGACGTCATATGATACGATCAGCGCTTTATCGCAATATAATAATAACATGAAGTTATTAATGCCTCACCATACCAATTTGGCTATTCGGCATTGCGTCAGAGATTTAATCGGCGACCAACCGATACTCTGCCAACGTAGATTATGACACCCTCTTTGGGTTGCGATCCATACTAACTCAAAAGTTATGAGCAGTGTTCGCTCCTGGCCTCTTATCTTCAGCCAATGCCAATAATCCCTCACGCACTGCATGCTGAGGATCCAGACTTCTGTGATCCAGGGAGTGCGTGCACCGACCCCTATCTCTGAGAGATAAGGTACACGATCCAACTTACTCGCATATTGCATATCGCGTGCTGCACACCTGACTTTCCGTCATCAAGATGTGTTGTCCTGCTAGCAAGGGTTTAGTAGGTGTAATTAATAATTATGCGCACCGCTGATGGTTTTTACACATCCCGGTCATGGCAACATAATTGCGTCATCTTGCGAATCAGCTTGATAAGCTTTCCGTACTTATCAAATCAATTACATACGGTTCAGATGTAACCCCGCTAAAGGCCGTCTGACTGATGACATGCCCTGATACGCAAGAAGGTGTTTTGCTTCTTGACCAATGGTATCCACTTCCGAATGGTAGTCAAGTGTACTTGCTTCAGAAGACATGTATCATTACCGCTATCAGGGGGGAACCCCTAACAACTTCTTCTTTGGATGGATGCGACTATGCAGGCGGGTGTTTGCTGGATATATATGACTATAAATCGTTGACGCTCCGTTGACGATCACCTTTGAGCTTACCTTAGAGACCTACTGACAGTCATTGGGTGCACAACAATTGTACAAAACATGCATACAGTCTCTATTGGCAGCCAGTATACAGTTTCTATGTAATATCATTTGAATCCAACATCTTCGAGAAATCTCAGTTTCTGAGCCGCCACTATACACGGTATTTACATGATTAATGACGTAGGTACATCGCGTTTCAATGCTTTCGGCCGGCAATTTATGGCATAACACTCCATGCACTACTTTTAGATATTTATAGCCTAACTTCCTCACCATTCCTTATCTGACTTATTCTCCTCGATTTCCATGACGTATCATAAGCAGTTTTCAATTTCTCAACTATGTGCAGGACGTCTGAGCGAAGAGATATATACTTGGCTGCAAAGATTGATGCAGCCTGTCAGCTGTCATTTGTCCGAGTTTCACATGTGCTTTGACCGCTCCTTCTATGAGTCATATGACATTACTGACTTAAACTCTGTTGGTAAATTTCGTCTCAAATTTAGGTTTTGCTTTATCATTCATCCGTAACAGGCAACATCATATAAAGATCGTTGTTTGTCAATAAACCTGATTTCGAGTTTATAACATTCAGATGGCCTGTACGACTGTTGCACACACACTGACGAAAAATCCTGTCTCACAATTTGGCCACTGAAATCCAGAACAAGCTGACACGTAACAAAACAGGTTCACAGAATGCTTTTACACGAGACACATCATCTCAAATTCTGATTTGGCTATCTACACTTCCGGTGACGCAGCAGCCATCACCATGTCTTTGTCCGAATCCGATATCTATATGGTAATTAGCTAGGGGTGCTATATGCATGGGTAAAAGCTTACGGGTTGAACTGGCTTCGCAATCTCTATCTGCGACCAATCGGGCACCGCTGTGGGCATCGGCGGTACTATGTGATTCTCTGCCTGAGGTTTCTCCAAACCCAGCCTCATCTGACTACTTCCCTGTCGAGACGTCACTTGCGGCATTTGTGATCGTCTGGGGACGATATCAAGAGCCTGCATAAGCTCTCCAAATGTTGTTGGTGATGGTGTGGCTGCAGTCGAGTCTGTTTGGGGCTTCCCAACAGCCGGAGCCCTCAATCCTGTCGTCTCTTACTTCCTTTCTCTCTCACAGAAGTAGTCAGCCGCGTCCCTCCATCCCGGTTGCGTCAGTTGGTCAAGCCTCATCTGTTTCATCCGAAAGCTCTCCATGCGGTGCTGTACCGTTTTGGAGATTGTGCCCATCATCCAGCCGGGTTCGTCATCCTCGCTCAGTTTGCCATGCCCCGTATCTTCTTCATCATCATCCTTGTCTTCCCCATCCTCCTCATCTTCAGAACTTGCAAGATCACACAGACTGTCTCCGATAGCACTCAACATCTCCGCAAATGTTATTTCAGGCTTTGTGGTTGTCGATGGTCCCTTTTCAACATTACCCATCTGTTCCTGCTCTTGCAATATCACTGTCTCTGCGTCTTGAACTCGCTGTCTTGCCACTGCAGTCTGTGGCTCCACATAATCCTCGATCCATTTCTCTCTTTCGTCGTCGCTTGAAAGGTGCGTTTCCTGTCATTTCTCCGCTGCAAGCTGCTTTTTGGATCGTAAGCTGCGCAATGCTCCCCACGCTCGGACCCTTTCTGCCTCCAAGCCACTCTTGCCTTTATTTGCCTGATGACGTCGTCAGGTGGAATGCTTTGTCGATTTGCCATGTTTGCCCGCCGGAAGTGGCAAAAGGTTCTTTTTCGGAGCATTGACCATTGTATCTTGTGTTGACCTTGTTTTTGGGTGAGATGTTGGATGTTGCAAGAAATGGACCACACGGAGGCAAGCTGCGTCTTTTATGTCAAGGTTGGTAGGTTTGATCAATTCGAACAAAGCAAAATCAGCGTTTTGACCGTCACTTCATTGGGAATAGTCATGCTAATAGTACATTATGACTTGATAGTTAGCGTGTGATTCATGTAACATCCCGGCAAGGTCTTGAGGCAAACATCACCAGACATTCTTTCCGTCGAAGAATGACCTTTTTGTATCTATCAAACATGAGATATCAGCGGTCGTTCATCTCGATGTATCCCTGTGAACTAACAAACAGCGTCCGACCGACTGACTGAAATCGCTCGACCGTTGGAATCCACTGCCACCATATGCAGCAGGATTCAGCTTGAATTGAACGTGCAAGTTGGCTGTCACTCATTCCATTTTGACTTGTAGCTCACTATAGTATCTTCTGCACTTCCCACTTCTTTTCGTGATCATCTTCCTCACGTTTCTACAACAGCATGGCATGGATCCCGAAACACTTCATCCAGGTGCTATTGGAGCCGAATCAAGCCGAACCATAGGCGCTTTACACAATGAGCCACGTGGCGAGACACAGCAGCAACGCAGACACCAGTTACTCCACCGCGATGCTGCAATTGTAGCCACCGAAAATATGACCTAGGACACACATTTCAAAAAGGTACGTGAAACCGTAGGCAACAAGAATAAGAAGCAGCATGCGATCGGATGTGAGTCAATCCATATCTGTGTAGACGACATTCAACGTGGAATATAACGCACAGCTGGTTTACATAGAGAGCTACGTGACCAATTTATCGCTTCCCGTAACAGCACATCTCCATGGTCGACCAAGGCACTTGTCCACACAGGCTGCAAAATTGAACATCACAATATTGTCAGTTCTGTGATTTTCGCAGACGAATTTCGTGATAAATGGCCCCAGGAATGGACGAAACAGGCTCTAAAGACCGTAGAGGAGGCTACGGAGTCGTATATGGTTGAGGTAATACCCGGATCTCACTGTAGAAGCAGCAACTAATCTCTTGGAGGTTTTCAACATGTCAGCTACTATGGCAAGACAAGGAGATCGGGTACAGCTTGAACAGTCAGATATTCGTCTTGCTTTGAGTATGGCCAAAATGACCAAAGGAGGGTTTTCACGCGCCACGATGGAGGAAACGCAACAACTAATCAAGAAACCTCGCGCCGAAGTCCGAGAAGAGAAGAAGCGGGGTGTTGAGTTTCCCGGGCATAACAAGGTGAAGGCTGCGATCGAAAGACACCTGGCAATGGGCTACAAAAATCAAACGGACGGCTGCCTTCCTTGCCAAATGGCACCGCAAAAAATCCACAGACACACTGGAGGCACTAAGGCAAGGGTGCACCACCACCAAGACCGGCGCCACCTCGGCCCGAATTGCCACCGATGCCATCTGATGACGAAGAGAGCTCCGAGACCGAAGGTATGCCACCTGCATATATGTATATACATACTCCACTTCCCAACGCTCGATTTTTGCCATGGATCGCATGCGTGATAAAGATTTTATTCCAGATTTGCTGACTCATGATGGTCCATTCACAGGCTAGTACACTATCAGCTGCATGGTAATGCAGCTGACAGCCACATCAGCAACAACCCTCGTTTCCGTCTGAAACACCCGGGTGTTCCGGACGGCTCTGACGGCTCTGACGGAACCTCGAACCCTCTGACGGAGAATTACACGCTACCTGTCGCGTTGCATACTCACCTCCATTACTATGCGCCCGGTATACGCACCATCAGAACGACACGTGTGTTACACTCTTCGCAGGGGCTGAAGTTATGCTGTAGCCGTTCACACAACGCCTGGCGATGTTTATGCCTTTCTTCGGCCGATAGCCACATTTTACCTCTCCCCTATTGCTATAATATATCGGATGCCGCACTCGCCCCATATATGTTTAGCTTTGAGATTTTGTCACATATTGCAATACAGTCTTCGCTTCGGATACCTTGCTTGCCGTTGCATTTGCTTCGCCATTATCGTATTTTACAGGTCTGAAATATACAGGCTAATCTTCACACTCTCTAGTACTATGCCCTCAGTCCTCCACATTCTGCGTTGATCCATCATCGGCTTGC
>Ga0307515_10001232_pt1 | contig 58444 bp, 45 predicted proteins | sample 17_EM_MG_FD_194513 | JGI IMG/M metagenome (GOLD analysis project Ga0307515, IMG submission 194513) | Populus trichocarpa ectomycorrhiza microbial communities from riparian zone in the Pacific Northwest, United States - 17_EM | ecosystem: Host-associated > Plants > Roots > Unclassified | place...
AGAATTCAACAATCATTACAGTGATTGAAAAATCGGGAAGAAGTGTTTGCCCTAAAAATCAATTTTTTATCTATTTTCATCTAAAAACATCATAAAAATCTATACAAATCGTGTAATAACCTTGAAATACCAAAATATTTTAAATAAAAAACAACAAAAGTCAATAGAATGTAAGAAATCAAAATCAAACATGATCTACTTTTCTTGTCATTTTAGAGAAAAAAATCACCTCCATTCAACTTCTATCGAGAAGAAAAACTCATTGACACAAATATCTTTTTTTTGGTTAAATTGTGGCTTAATGACAACCTCATTGTTTTTCAATGAGTTTCTCTCTCTCTTTCTCTTCATAGCACAAAGACTAATAAATAAATAAAATAAGTTTTTAGATCAAAATAAAAATTATAAAAACTTTAAAATTAATTATGTATTTTCTTCATACTTTATATCGTGGTCTTCTCAGTTCTCACTTTAAAAATTTTATTTTTATTATTATTAAAAATTTTATCTCGTGGAATTAGGCCATAAAAGGATGGGATAAAAAACAAAATCAAATGATAAAATTAAAAAAATAAAAATGAAAAGAAATTCAATTGCTTCGTTATTTATTTATATGAACAGAGGAGTGGGGGGAAACTAAGTCGTTTTAGTTTATGTACTAACTTGCACTAACAAGCCTAATCCACTAGATTGAAACAAACCGACATGTCCTAATAGAAAAAAGGTTTAAGGACGGAAATTAAATATTAGAGAACACAATTGGACTCCAATGTATTTCCACCAAAACCCATTACCAAAATTATACTAGTTTCAAAAACAAAAACAACACCAACGATAAATAAGTTTCTGTTTATTTTTACCTTTCAAGAGTATTTTTAAAAAATTTAATTTTTTTTATGTTTTTATATACTTTAAATTAATATTTTTTAATATTTTTAATATTAAAAATAATTTTTTAAAATTAAAAAAATATTATTTTAATATTTTTCAAATAAAAAACTCTTTAAAAAATAACTATAATAAATATTATAGAAGAAAAGGAAGTGGCATTCACACTCTCTCCCTCTCCCCATTACCAACACCAGAATAAAACCCCACTCACATGCCACCTCCACTCTGCTCCCTTTCTCTCACCTTACCCCTCTCCTCTGCCCTCCATTGGCATTTTCACCTCCCTCTTCCACTCCCTGTAATAAATTATTCCTAACAAAAACAGGCCAAAACCCCAAAATACCAAAAAAGGACAAAAACATATAAAAAAAAGAAAGAAAGTAAAAAAACCCATCCCAAAACACAAAAACACCATTAAAACATAGAAGAAGCACAGACTGGGAATCTAACCACCACTTCCTCTCCTTCTCTCTCCTTCTCTCTCTCTTTCTCTTCCAAGTCCATACCACAATGGACTTCATTTGAGAGAAGAAGAAAGACCCACAGAAAAAGTTTCGTCTTTTTGTATTTAATGGCAGCTCCAAGTGGGTTAAGTTTAGACCCACCACAACCTCCAACAACTACAGAAGTATGTCAATGGCTAAAGAACTTACCTTTAGCACCTGAATACCGTCCAACACTATCTGAATTCCAAGATCCAATTGCTTACATTTTCAAAATTGAAAAAGAAGCTTCTCAATATGGAATCTGCAAAATTATCCCTCCTGTCTTACCCTCTGCTAAAAAAACCACTCTTTCTAATCTCAACCGCTCTCTCTGCGCCCGTAACGGTGGTTCTTCCGCCCCCACATTCACCACACGACAGCAGCAGATCGGATTTTGCCCCAGGAAACCCCGCCCTGTTCAAAAACCCGTGTGGCAGAGCGGGGAGACCTACACATTTCAAGAATTTGAAACCAAGGCTAGAACCTTTGAGAAGAATTACTTGAAGAAGTTCTTTAAGAAGGGAGCTCTTTCTCCATTAGAAATTGAAACCCTTTATTGGAAAGCTACTTTAGATAAGCCTTTTTCTGTAGAATATGCGAATGATATGCCTGGTTCTGCGTTTTCTCCGAGGAAAAAGGAGGGACAAGGAGGGGTTGCTGGGGAGGGAATGAGTGTGGGGGATACTGAGTGGAATATGAGGGGAGTTTCAAGGGCAAAAGGGTCCTTGTTGAGGTTTATGAAGGAGGAAATACCTGGGGTTACTTCGCCTATGGTTTATGTTGGGATGATGTTTAGTTGGTTTGCTTGGCATGTTGAGGATCATGATTTGCATAGCTTAAATTATATGCATATGGGTGCTGGGAAGACTTGGTATGGTGTGCCTAGAGAGGCTGCTGTTGCATTTGAGGAAGTTGTTAGGGTTCATGGGTATGGCGGAGAGATTAATCCTCTTGGTGAGTTAGTTTTGTTTTTGTTTTTTTTTTCTCTAGGCATTCAATGTTGGAGCTACTAGTAATTAGATTCCACTGTTTTTGGGATATTTATATCCTTCTTTAATTGCATTGGTAGTTTTGTGTGTTGTTTTTTACATGTCCGTGTGAATTTTGTAGAATCTAGTTAAATGGACGAATATTGGAGGTGTGTAGTAAGGATTAGATGTCATGCTTGTTTATTTGAACAATATGTTTTGACAATTGTTAGTACTGGGAATGTTCTGAGCAACTGATGTAAGTTATAAAGATAGATCATGGAGCTATACACTTGGCAAGAAAGGCAGTGGTTGATTTGTCTGGGATGGTTTTAATTTGTGCATTCTGACTTGCTTTGAGAGCTCTGAGGTTTGATAGTGTCTTTTAGTGATGGTTTTGCTTGTTACTGTACAAGTCCTTGATTGAATCTATAAAGTTTTTATGCTTTACTTAAAGTTTAAGCCGCTGTGATAGATACTGAGTGGGTTGTCTTGCTTTTGCTTTTTCATAGACATTGTGTGATCTAACTAGTTATGAGAAGGTTGTAGTGCATTTCATGTGCCTTTATCTTGGAGTGTTTTTTTTTTAAGTGTTTTTATTTTAGGGTTTAATGACCATTCAGTTAAATTTCTTGGTGATTTCTGTGTTTATTCCTATCAGTTTCTGTATCTAGTAGTAATTCTTAGTAGCTATTTTGAGTCACTTGAAATGAATTGGAGGCACAAGCATGAAGGATAAGTGTAGACTAATTCCAAGCAAATATTATGCGATATCTTCATCTGCAAAAAGTTTAATTCTGGTTGGAGAGATGATCATGCATGAAATTCTGACATTCTCCATGTAACTGATATGTGATTTTTTTTTTCATGTTGATAGTACACAGTGAATGTAGGTCTCCTCTCCCTCCTTCACTGGTTCTTGCTTAGTTGCCTTAGAACTTTCCTTAGCTTTCTACCCATATTATATGCAACTATGTGAGCAACTTCTAGCTCTTCCATCTCCTTATTGTGTCACCTGAATTTATCCTCTCGAGATGAAGAAACAAGCATGTTTTTTCTTCCTTATGAGAATAGGTGCTTTTGTGACTTACCTGCACTGCTTTCATATGTCACTTTGAAGATGTGGGATTCATGTTTGATGGAAAGGCACTTTATGTGGGATCCAGTTAATTGATGAGAATATTTCTTTTTATCTTCTTGATTATCTTGCTCTTAAAAAAATTGTTATGCTGTTTTATTGACTGCATCTGTGCCAAGTAAAAGCAACTTCGTTTAGATTTTAGAATCAATAGATGGCAGTTGTCTTTATTTTTGAGGATTCATTCTAATCAACTGAGTACTGAACTCCACTTTCACCCTTGATCTATCAGTTACATTTGCTGTTCTTGGTGAGAAGACGACAGTAATGTCACCTGAAGTATTTATCAGTGCAGGTGTACCATGCTGCAGGTACCCTCTTAATCCCTGCTCTGTTCTGCTCCTAAGCATTCTCCTTTAGCTTTCCAATAACTTCCTTAAATTTCATTATATGGGTCACTCGTTTACGTATGAACTTTAGAATTTTATGATGCTATTTCCTTGACTTAATTAAACGTGATTGATTAATTAGCAGTTCAGTATGATTGAGAACTGAGTTGAAGTGCAGGGAAAGACGGTCAATCCTTCAAAAGTGATCTCTTAAGGACCAGAATTTCATCTTAACCTTTCCCTTCACCGCCTAAAGAGCAAACCATAATACTTGCATAGAGCCTTTAATGTTTTGCATGTGGCATGACTTTTATCTCTGTATTTCTAATGCTTCCAGTTGCTCCAAATCAGGTTAGTCCAAAATGCTGGGGAATTTGTGGTCACCTTCCCAAGAGCCTATCATTCAGGGTTCAGTCATGGTAAATTGCCTTCATATCTCACTTTAGCATCCTTCTTTGGGACAGTGATTATGCTGTTGTTACTTTTGTTGATGCAAGTACATGCTTCATCCTTTATATTTGACTTCCAGGATTCAATTGCGGGGAGGCAGCCAATATTGCAACGCCTGAATGGTTGATGGTTGCTAAAGATGCTGCTATTCGAAGAGCTTCAATCAATTACCCTCCTATGGTGTCTCATTTCCAGTTACTGTATGATCTTGCACTCGAATTTTGTACAAGGTATCCTGATTGAACATTTGCAACTTTCTTCTTGGTTGTTGAACTGCCAGTACAATTCTTTCAATACCTTGCCTGTGGGCTGTTTCAAAAATTTGATTATTTCAAATTCAAGATAGTTTTTATTAACTTTGTGCTGTTGTACCCATAGCATAGCAAGAGTTTCAATTCATTATTCTATATCTACTAATCTTGAAACTTAGTAGAGTTTGAGATCTTCAGCATCACACTGCTGGGAAGAATTTCATTGGAAATCTATCATATTGTCACCTCATTATTTGGTAATTCATTATTTAAGTTGATCCAAGTCTATTCTGTATTTTATTCCTAGGTGAGTGTCTCTAGCATGTGAACTGATCTGTTGACATTCTATTTTAGGATGCTACCCTTTATTCCACATGCAATATTCGTTATGATTATAGAATCCTCATAGCCTTTATTTTCTCCCTTCCAGAATACCCGTGAACATCATTGCTAAACCACGGAGTTCAAGACTGAAAGATAAGCAAAAGGGTGAAGGAGAAATGCTGGTTAAAGAGCAATTTGTGAAAAATATGATACAGAATAATGACCTGCTTCATATTCTTGGAAAAGGATCTTCAGTGGTGCTTCTTCCACGAGGTTCTTCAGACATTTCTGTTTGTTCAAAATTACGAGTTGGATCCCAGTTAAGAGACAACCCCACCCTTGGATTATGCAGCCAGAAGGATGTTATGAAATCCTCAAAAAGCTCAGGTTCTGGTGACATCTTGCAGGACAAGAACCAGGAAATCAATCAAGTGAAAGGCATCTTTTCAGTGAAAGCAAAGTTTGCTTCTTTGTGTGAAAGGAATAGATTTTCCACATTAAATGGAAATGAATGCTCACAGAGTATGAACATAGGCACTGAAAGAGGTCGTTCCATTCATGGTGATAAGTTGTCAGATCAGAGACTGTTTTCATGCGTCACATGCGGGATATTGAGCTTTGATTGCCTTGCCATCATTCAACCAAAGGAAGCAGCTTCTAGATACCTCATGTCAGCTGATTGCAGCTTCTTTAATGATTGGGCCGTTGGTTCTGGAGTAACTAGGGATGTTTTTGCTGTTGCTGGTGGGATTGCAAACATTTCTGAGCAGAATTCCTCAAGTATGTTTGATGGAAAAACTCTACGTCTTTTGTTACTTGCCTCTATATTACACAATAACATAGTAGTCAAAGTCAAGTGGTACTTAGTTATGATCCAACCATGTGTTTAATTGGACACTGATGTGTTGTCTGGAATTTGGATTGCCTGATACAAACCCTTAACATCAGTATACCAATGTTGAAGCCTCTGGCTAAGACCTGACCTCAGGAGTAGGGAGGATTTGGGCAGGTTGATCTTAATTAAATGATACCTTAATCCCCTCACAAATCATTGATGATGCTTTAAAGATTAAGTTTTATTATTTTTCATTTTATGTGGGCATATCAGTTGGTAGTCAGAATTGCTGTTCTTGATGCAGTGGTATTTGTTGATATTCATGAACATATTCATGAACATTAGGAAAGGGATTACTGGGAAAGAGCATACTTGTTCTTTGGAGGAAAATAAATATGAAAATACTTGGGGCCAATCCATTACAGAACAGTTGCAGTGTGTTAATATGATAAAAAATAAATAAATTATGTTTTTGTGGAATTCATCGGAATAAAAGTGGTCATGTTTACAAGTTATCTGGATCAACAGTGATTTTATTTGTTCAAAACTTTCCCTGATTTGTCTCTTTCTGATTTGAAATGGACTAGGAAAAATCTTTGGATTTGTCATACAATGATGAGTGGATTAAAGTAAAAAATCTGCTGCATGCCATAATAATGTTCTCAGGAAATGTTGGTGTGCTGAACCTGTTTTAGATCAAGCTGCACATTCTGCTGTCTAAATTCTTTGTATACCAACACACTTATCCAACCAGCTACACATTATATTTAACCTGCATATTGTATTTGTCTTTGTTTGCGTTTTCTTTGTGGTTTCATGCTTTCCTTCTTATAGCTGCTAGTTTTCAACATGGATATCTTTGCTCTAAAACAGGGTGGGTGGAAAAGAATACCGCGGCTGGTTTTTATGACGTCCCTGTTCAATCTCCTAATTACCAAATTCAGATGGCAGATCAAGGTGTTGAAGTGGCTTCCAGCTCTGCAAAACAGTTAGAGGCTTCTGCTCTTGGCCTGTTAGCTTTGAATTATGGAAATTCTTCTGACTCTGAGGAAGATCAGGTTGAAGCAGATCTATCTCACCATGATGAAATTAACATGACAAACTGTCCATTAGAAAACAAATATCAGTGTCAGAGTTCCGCCTTCCCTTCTTACAAGCAGAAGGACTATGATGCTGCAACCGGTGGTCTCCCTCAATCTCCATCAAGACTTGATGAGCGGGATGATGTTCCTCTCAAAGCTAATGATATGAATCCAGAACATGGAGATAGACGAGATGATTTCAAGGATAAAACTGATGAGTGTTCTTTTGGCTTCCCAACCGGTAACCTTGCTTCAATTGAATCAAACAGTTTGGATGGTAGATACAGAGATCCGATGTCAATGTCACACGTGTCTTTAAATTGTTCCCCAATTGTCCATGATATTGAAAAAACAAAGTTCAACAGGCCTATTGCACCAATAGAGAATCCAGACATGCCATTTACCCAAAGATCTGACAAAGATTCTTCATGCATGCATGTGTTCTGTCTTGAGCATGCTGTAGAAATAGAACAGCAACTTCGTCAAATTGGTGGAGTACATATATTGCTTCTCTGTCATCCAGGTGTGTTTTTCTTTTTCTTCTTCTTTATATGGTTGAGGCCATAGAAGTTTTTCGTAATAGAATAAGCACTACCTTCTCTCCTTTCCGGTTTCCTTCTTTTCTAGTGTTTGTTTGTTTTTCAAAATCAAGTTTCATGTAGAACTTTTCTTTTTGGGTGGTGCATGGCAAAGCATGAATGTAGAGATCATGAGATAATTGAGTGTGGTCATACCAGCACACTTGCTGTAGGTTGGTTTGTGATTTTCAAGTAGCTAGACTGACCCTAGAACGGGGAATATGCACCTTTTTTGTTTTGCTTTTCTGTTTCAAGTGACCATACATTGTACCTGTTCATGATGGTTTAGACTTTAGAGTGTCATACCATTTTGTTTCGCTGCATGGTTCATGTAGTTCTCGTAGATTGGTCTTGATTAATACTAAGTGAACTCTAATCTCCATAATAAGCAAATATTTTTGCAAAGAGCACCAAGGGGTGCAATCCATACACAACAAACAAGAAGCTTATTTACAAGACAAGGAATCTGCAAAAGCTTTAGTTGTGGAAAAAATAAACAAAATATTGTTTCCTATATGAAAACCATAAGTGAAGAGCCTTTATCCAGCTTCAAAAAAACAGCACTCCACACTTGCCAAAAAAGTTCACAAGTCAAGAATTTTCCTTTCATCTGTGCGCTTTAAACCCCTTGGAGCCTTACCCTCCTTTTCAATTGTCCTGGTTTCTAAGGACAAGATTTCCATTTCTGAAGAGAATTTGATCATGTGGATTGTGTTTTTAAGAGAGAGAATCTGTGTAACATGGATGAAAAAGAGTTGCTGCTCCATGCTATTCCTTTGTCCCTATCAGTGCCACAGCAAGAAAATTGCACTATGCTCCATTATATTACACACATTTACTCTCTACAGGCCCTCAGTTTTTCTGTGAAAGTGCCACTTAAGCTGGAGAAAGTGTAGTCAATGTGTGATGATAAATCAATATGGCAACTCTATCCATCATAGTTTTTTCAGAAAACTTTATTATGCTCAAGTCATCTCTCCAGATTATATCCACTATTATAGCAAGAAGTTGCTTATTATTTATCTGTTTACTTGAATTCATGGATTTTCATTAAACTTTTACAGAGTATCCCAGGATTGAAGGGGAGGCAAAGTTAGTGTCAGAAGAACTGGGGATTGATCATCTATGGAATGACATCACTTTCAGGGATGCTGCCAAAGAGGACGAGGAGAGGATCCAGTCAGCTTTGGATAGTGAGGAAGCCATACCAGGGAGTGGGGACTGGGCTGTAAAGTTGGGGATCAATCTCTTTTTCAGTGCCAACCTCAGCCGATCTCCTTTTTATAGTAAGCAGATGCCATACAATTCTGTTATATACAATGCGTTTGGTCTTGCTTCTTCAGTTAGCTCGACCCCAAAATTCAAGGTGTATGGAAGGAGGTCTGGCAAACCAAAAAAAGTTGTGGCTGGGAAATGGTGTGGAAAAGTTTGGATGTCAAATCAAGTTCATCCCTTTCTAGTGATAAGTGATCATGTGGATCAAGATCATGAACAAGAACAAGAAAGAAGCTTCCATGCTTCGGCAACACCAGATGAAAAGCTTGAGAAAAAACCACAAACCAGCAACAAAACTGAAACCACTAGAAAATCTGGGAGGAAGAGGAAAATAACAGCAGGGAGTCGATCGATTAAGAAAGTAAAGTGTCTGGAAGCAGAAGAACCGGATTCAGAAGACTCGATGGGGGATAATTGTCATAGGCAGCGTGTGAGGTGCAGGCGCAAATGGGCCAAATCTGTTGAGAGTGATGATGCAGTTTCAGATGATCCATTAGCAGAGCATGTTCGTCAGCAGTATAGGAGAATGCGTAGAAGCAAGCAAGCCAAATCTATCAAGAGGGAAAATACTGTTTCTTATGCTTCAGTGGAGAACAAGTTTCAAAAGCAGCTTAAGAGAGCTCACAGGAGTGACCGAGCCAAATTTTTTGAGAGACAATCTGCAGCTTCTGATAACTCACTGGATGATAATAGTGATCAGTGGCATGAGAGAGCTCCAAGAAGCACACAAGCAAAATATACTGAGAGTGAAGATGCATTTTCAGATGATTCACCAGAGGAGAGTTCTCGTTGGCTACATGGGAGGGTTCCTAAGAGCAAACAATTGAAATATATTGACAAGGAAGGTGTGATTTCAGATGATTCAATGGAGAGTGACTCTCATCAGCACAACAGGAGGGTATCTAGAGGCAAGCGAGCCCAACTTATTAAAAGGAACGATGTGGTTTCTGATGATTCATTGGATGAAAGTGCATATCAGCGGCTCCCGAGATTTTCTAGAAGCAAGCTAGCCAAATTAATTGAGAGGGAAAATGCAGTTTCGGATGATTCATTGGACGACAATATCCATCAGCATCATGGAAGGGTTCTTAAAAGCAAGCAAGCCAAATTTGTTGAAGGGGAAGATGCAATTTCAGACGATTCTCATGAGGACAATACTGACTGGCAGCGCAAAAGAATTCCTAGAAGCAAAATGGCCAAATTTGTTGAGAGTGAAGATGCAGCTTCAGATGATCTGCAGGAAGATGATACCCATGAGCATCGCAGAAGAATTCCAAAAAGCAAAAAGATGAACTTTATTGAGAGGGAAGTTGTAATTTCTGATGATCTGTGGGAGAATAATACTCATCGGCACCCTAGGAAGGCTCCTAGAAGCAAGCAAGCCAGATTTATTGAGAGGGAAGATCTTGTTTCAGATGACTTGCTGGAGGATAATTCTGATCAGCAGCAGAAGAGGATTCTTCGAAGCAAGCAGAAGAAATCTGCAACACTTTGCCAAATGAAACAAGGGACTCGGAAACCAAAGCACATTGCCCCCAAGATGATAAAAAAAGAAACCCTGAAATTAATAAAACAAGAGAGGCAAATAAAGCAAGAGACTCCTCAGCAACGTATTGGTAAAAGTGAGCTGAATGCTAGGCAGTTTGATTCACATTCTGAAGAGGGGGTAGAAGGTGGACCTAGCACGCGCCTTAGGAAAAGACCCTCAAAGCCTCCAAAACAGTTGGAAACAAAGCTGAAAGAAAAGCAACAAAACAGTAGGAAAAAACTGAAGGATGCTTCAGCAGTGAAGGCTCCAGTTGGCAGAAAGAATGTTAAAATAAAAGATGAGGAAGCAGAATATCAGTGTGACATTGACGGGTGCACAATGAGTTTTGGATCAAAACAAGAGCTTGCAATGCACAAAAGAAACATTTGTCCAGTCAAGGGGTGTGGAAAGAAGTTCTTCTCACACAAATATTTAGTTCAGCATCGCCGAGTCCACATAGATGACCGCCCTCTCAAGTGCCCTTGGAAGGGATGCAAGATGACGTTCAAGTGGGCATGGGCCCGGACAGAACATATCAGGGTTCACACAGGTGAGCGTCCATATGTGTGTGCTGAGGAAGGCTGTGGACAAACATTCAGATTTGTGTCAGATTTCAGTCGTCACAAGCGTAAGACTGGTCATTCGGCAAAGAAAAGCAGGGGGTAATATAAAGAACAAATGTAATTTAACATTGCTAATGAAATTGTTCATTTGACAGGGTAGGGCTAGGTTTAAAAGATAGAGATTAGAGTTTCCCTGTAATTGTCATTGAGAGTAACAATTAATTCTCTTCACCAGGGGTTTAAGTGGCCTTCCATTTACTGCAACCTGAGCAGTTGCTTGGATATTGAAACAGATTAATCTCCAATCATTGCCAAATGCCAATTCTTGTTTCTATTTAAGAGTTCGAGGATGTTGCTGTTCTGATTAGCTGGGGCGCAGTCACTAGAACAAGGTTAAGGTTAGTATGTGAATCAAGTAGCTGAAAAGAATTTCCAAGCCATAATGTTTGTGATATTGTTTCCTATCATCCCACTGCTCTTATCAGCTTTTCGCTATTTTAAGCTGGCAGATACTGAAGTTCTCTAGTGTGCAAACCCTTGCTCAATACAATGACTGCATAAAGAAGACTCTCTTTGTGGAACTACGTTTCCTTTGAAGTTCTGGGAATGGTTGGGTCGATTTTTTTTTCTTTCATGTTTGCAAGGTTTCTCTTTCGTTGTGCTATAACTTCACAGCTGCATAATTATGATGAAAGTTTCTTGGACTGGACTTAGTTGAAAATTTAGGGCTCGAAATTCTGAACTCCCAACCCTCCAAATTCCCCTCACTGGCGGTGATAAAAAGCCTTCGAAAGCAACTAGCTTGCATGCAGAGAACTTGATACACCAAGCTAAGAATCAGCTATGCAAGGACCAAAATGCAGTAGAACCATGTTGAACAAAATTGCGGCTGTAAAATAAAACAAATTTACACAATGGTTTCGTTTAGAAGTAATGTTTGCCTTGTACAGCTGGGCCAGTTATGGCAGGGCTCTCTTAGGCCATGTGTTTGAACTCTAATTTCTATGGGCTGAACTTATCTTTTCTATGATGAATTCAATCCCCAAAAAACTTTAAATTTGATCCCAAAAGACCCATATTTTTAAAATTCAGGCAAACAGTAATAATAATAAAAAATATATAGGAGTAAGCTAAATTGATTAAATTTTAAATTTATTTTTTAAAAATTACCAGTTTAAATCTTACAAACTTCAAAGCTATTAGAAACTTATATACTCATTAACTTTAGAATATATAAAATTAATAAAAATACATATAAGCTGATGTGGATATTTATATATATATATATAACAACATGCCGAATTGGTTTTTATTTTCCCTGTATGTTTCCTAAAAATGCAATAGCTTCACACAAATTAGCTTTGCACCATATAGGTGGGTCCGCATTACGGTAGATCTTTTTTTTTTCTTTCTAAAAAAACATATATAAATGATGATAATGTTTTTTAAAATGTAAAATAAAATAAATTAATTGAGAATGTGATAATACTGTAAAGAGAAAAAAAATCAGTAGCATTTATTTAAAAAAAAAGCACTTATTGCTTTTAAATTCAGTTTTTTTAATAATTAAATTTCAAAGTTTTTTTCAACTTGTTTTTGATGAGTTTACCTTGATATCACAACTATGTCACATATTTTACTTGTTGACCAGGTAGATTTGGATCAAGTTCTTTTAACCTTTTTTGAATTATATTTTTTTCTTCAATTTCGTAGAAATTGGGTTTCATTTTTTTTTTCATTTGACTTCTATGGAGTTATCACGTTCTCATTTTATTTCTTTTTATTTATTAGATAAGATTCATCAACTTTTTTTTAATTGATTTTTTATTTTAGTTTCATCATTCAACATTTAATTGATAAAGAATTAATTTTTATATTTTTTTTCACTTCTTTTCTATGAGTTATCACAATCTTAATTTTGGTTTTTTTTTATTTGGTTTGATTGAGTTTTTTTTTGTTGCTTTTTTGTAAAAAAAATTATTTTGTTTAACTTCACCTTTTTACATTATATTGTTGATAGTTGAGTTTCATAATTTTATTTAATTTGATTTTGACGAGGTTACTCTAGTGTTACGATCAAGTCGTATATTTGACGTGATAACCTGTATGGACTTGATTCAAGTTTTTTTTTACCTTGTTTTCATAATTATTTATTTTATTTTTTGTTGTTATATTTTTTTTATATTATTAAATTAATCAATTTTTTTAAATCAAATTGATTCAATAATTTGAATTTGAATTTGTTTTTTTGTTTTTATAGAAATGCTTGCATCATTTAGCATTTTTTTTAAAAATTGCGTGGGTTACAACAGATCACAATTCATCTATCTAAATATCTAAATCTTTAATCTAGGATATAAATATAATAATTCAGGACCTTTGAACAACAAATTAATGTTAACATCACATACAAATCGTAGGACAGTTTCAATTAATTTTTAACATTGTTTTTAATTCGTAGAAATACATAGGTGGCAGTAGCGCATTAAAAGCAACATCACTTTTTCCTTCTACCTTTTTGTCCTCTTCTACTCGATTTTCCTCTTCACCAAATTAGGGTTTCAAAAAATTGAAATGTGGAGGCAAAATGGAACAACAAATTGAATTACCAATCCAAATTCAAACCGAAATCCCTCAATTAGGGCTCCAACCTTCTTCTTCACCTCATTCTTCTCATCCAGGTACCTCTCCGTCGTCCGAACCTGATCAAACGGCCCAGGATGACGATAACTATCTTCATCAAGAGCTACAGAACCAGCTCGACTTGAGAGAGGAGTTTAAAGAATTGAATGATTTTCATGAAGAAGAGGAGGAGGAGGAGGAGGAATTTAAGAGTGAAGAGAGAGATAAAAAGAGTGAATTTTTTTATGAGAATGACAACGAGAGCAGTGAGAAGGAAGGTGATGATTTAGAGAAGAAGAATGAAAGAAGTGATGAAAATGCTAATAACAATAGAAGGTATCATCAGTATCCGGTGAGACCTGAAGCAGAGGATTGTGCCTTTTATATGAAGACTGGGACTTGCAAATTTGGAGTTAATTGCAAGTTCAATCATCCTGTTAGAAGGAAAAATCAGGTACAACATCTTATAGTTTTTTTTTTCCTTGTGTTAATATCTGGGGTTGTGATTTTATGTGTTTATATTTTGTGGGTTTTATGTTGTTGGTGTAAATGTAGTGTTTCTAGAGACGTCTGTGGTTATGCTGAGTTTGGTGTGTACTTGAGTGTGGAATTTTGTTGTCATTTGCATCTGTATTTTTATTCATATTGTGGGTTTAGTGTTGTTGGTCTAAAAGGAGTATCTTTGGCTGAAGGGGAGGTCTTTGCTTATGTTTTGTGTGTTTATGGTGTTGATGTTGGTGGGTGCGAGTGTTTTGATTGGTCGGTTTTCTTGTTGTTGTGAATAAGGGATTTGATGAATTTGGGGATAAAGAGGACTTTTGGTGTTTGTTGAAAATGGTAAATGTGGGTGGTTGTGGTATTTTTGTAAATTGTATTAATTTGTGTACATGAAAAATGATTATTGAAAGTGATTCTGTGATTTGATTTTCTTGTCATGTGAAAGTTTGTGGCTTAATGAATCTAGAAACTTGATTTTTTTTTCCTGTTGCTTAAGTTAGCTTCTGGAAATTGTGGGTATTTTACTGTTTTAATATCTTATGGTTGGATTTATGTGATTGAGTATTGTTAACTAATTATCATTATTTATCTATTGAAATTTGGTTTGTTACAAGGCTGTCAAGGAGAACGTGAAGGAAAGGGAAGAAGCAACAGAGAAGCCTGGCCAGACTGAATGCAAGGTTATTATTGTTCTGTATTGCTAACAATTTGAGGTTATGTTTACTCTTTTTTTTTTGTTCTGTTCTTTTTGCATGCCATGTTTGCCATGGGCAAGCAATTCTGTGACTCTTCTAAAAGCATCTCCAAGGGGAGATGCTATTTAGAAGAGCCAAATTGGTAATATGGCTTTTTTGCTCACATACACTCCAATGGTAAAAAGCAATTTAGAAGAGCCAATTGTATTTTAATATATTTGATACACAACTATTTTAATAACTCGATATGATCTGGTTGATTTGGAGGGTCTAAAAACAACCCGAACGATTTTCAATCAACCCAATATTAAAAGATAAAATTGAAAAAAATTCAATTAAAAAAAAAAGAACAAAAAAAAAAAAAACAATCCGAGTTAAAATGGGTTAAATCGCCGAACCCATGACATGGGTCATGAGACCAGGATAATCTCATTGACAGCTAACCGAAAAAACATAGATTTAAAAAAAAATCAAAGGAAAAAAACTATTGAAAAAAAACACTATTGCAATGAATGTGTTTTGGCATCTTTGCAAGATGTGTAGGAATAGCATTTTTGTAAGAGAAATGCTAAAATAGCATTTTGTTTAGCTTTCCCCTTGGAGCATGAAAAACAAGCAAAGAAAAGCAAAAATATTGCTTTTTTATTTTTGGCTATCTATTTAGCACCTGGGTTGGAGTTGCTCTAATGCAGCCTAGGACCCCCCAGGCTCTTGTAACTTTTCTTTACTAACTATTATGTTTGGTCCAACTATTATGTTGTCAAGATGTGCTAAATCGCATTCTTGGGTTTGCATATAGTCTTATTATAATTTCCTTTAAATTTGACAATGGCTTAATTTTTAGACATTTGGAATAGGATGATGTTTCTTGCTTCTTTCTGGATTGCAGATTTGTAGGATTTTACCAGTGAAGATTGCCTATACTTTTGGATTGAATATTTTCTTCCTGTTTTTTTCTTTTCCTGCAGGGTCATTTATCTTATTATTTTACTTGCTCATCTACATTTTTCTCTTTCGAATGATTTTTGTTATAGAAAATATCTATATGTTGTTTGCTTGCACTCATTACAAAGTAGGTTTCTGTTAATTCTGGTCAAATGTAAGGCACTCATTTGATAGTTGGTTAGTCAAGTTGTTTTCAGGTGCACTTTATTTTTTTTATTTTTTTTATTTTCATGTATGAGTAAGTTGGTTTTAGTTGATGTTCAATATTTCTTTGTTGAGTTCTATGCAATATGTTTGGCTAAAGAATGACATTTTGTTTCTGTATTATAATTATTTCTTGAGCTTGCTGCAGTACTACCTGAGGACAGGAGGCTGTAAGTATGGAAAAGCTTGTAGGTTCAACCACACAAGAGAAAAAACTTTTTCAGTGCCCCCGCTGAAGACACCAATGCCATCAATTTTAGAGCTGAACTTTCTGGGCCTGCCAATCCGTCCGGTATCTTTTTGATGCATACTTTAGATCTATTAATACATGTTTGCCAACCATTGCTTAGGTTCGTTATAGTTAAGTGGCTTTGCTGGAAAATTTTGACAGTCATTATCAATCACAGGGAGAGAAACAGTGCGAGTTTTACATGCGTAATGGTTCCTGCAAGTATGGAGCTACCTGCAAGTATAATCATCCAGATCCTATGGCTGTGGGAGGAAGTGACCTGACTTCGGCATTTGTTAATGGGGGAACTACTTCTCTACCAGCTCCATCACCATCAAGTGTAGGTTCTTGGTCTTCACCGAGGGCATTAAACGATCCTACACCCTTTGTGCCATATGTGTTTTCACCAACTCGACTTCCTTCTCAAAGTTCAGAGTGGAATGGATATCAGGTATTTACATTAGTGCTTTGCTGTCTAACTTTTATCCCTTTTAACCAGGTAACTTAGGAATACTTTGTGAGTTTACTAATTCCTTGGTGGGTGCAATCTGAAACTGGCAATGGTCCTTTTTTTTTTTTGTTGCTCATGGTGCCTTTTGAATTACTTTTCTCTTATTATCTTTTAAGATATTATTTTAGATGGTTTTCCAAGTGTTTTTACTTTTAGATGGTCCACAAAATACATGTTTTTCTTTAATTTAATCCCTGCAATTGACCTTTAGACCTGAAGGGGCTGACACTGAGTGGTGAACGTAAGTAATAGAAGATGCAACTGTACAAGAATCCCAAAATGAAGAATTATGTGAAAGGTCTACTCATCTCTAACTCAAAGTATTCTCTACATGACCTAATCCAGCTGTTATTTTAATATACTCTGCCATGGGTCATTTGATTTAGAAAATACAATGATCATTGGCAATTATGTCATATGCATGTGCACTTGCTGTTTATTGCATTTATCATGACATATGTATGAATTACTTTTGCTCACACCTGTCCTTGAAATGCTCTGCACAGCCTACCTATGTATTTGTTAGATTCAGTCACATCCATTATTTTCTGGTGGTCAACTATGTTTAGAGTTGGTAGAGCACTGGGAACATTGTAACAGAGTTACTGCCGAATAATTATCTCTTGTTCTTATATTGAAAGTTGAAAACTTCTTGCACATCCCTTGCCTCACAAATTTCAGATATGTGAGGATTAATTTTTCCATTTTCTTTTAACCTTTTTCTTTTCATCCTAGTATATTTATGGTTGAATTGATGATTATCATTCATGCTTGTCTTGACATGTCTTAATGGAGTTTATGTTTTTCTTAGGGGTGGAGGTGTGCTTATTAAATTAAGTTAAAATGTGGTTTGAACAACTGATTATTGAAGTTTATGTACTTTTAATGGGTTATCAAAGATAAGATTTGACGCACTTTTCTGACTTGCCCAGGGTACTCTATACCCTCCTGAAAGAAGTCTGCATCCACCTCCATCTTATGCCATGAGCAACCCAGCAACTGAAAGTAATGTATATGCACCTCAGCAACAGCAAACAGTAGTTGATGAATTCCCAGAACGACCTGGCCAACAACTGTGCAGTTACTTCATGAAATTCGGGGACTGTAAGTTCAAATCTAACTGCAAATATCACCATCCAAAGAATCGGATACCAAAGTCACCCTCATTAACTCTTAGTGACAAGGGCCTGCCACTGAGACCTGTAAGTTGATTCCTATTTCTAGACTAAACCTTACTTATGAAGGATTTATAAACTTAGGAAGTGAATTTTTATATTTTGTTGTCCTTCCCATTTCTTGTCTTCGCTTGCTGGTGTTTTTATGTTCTTTCCATTTACTACTTTAAATATCACTAGGAAATTTTCTTTTGGCTGGTAAGAGATTTAGCTTTTTTAAGTTTTGAGTTATCATCGACTCAATATGGATTTTGGTTAAATAAGTAGAGCTGATGCATGAAGATAATTCCAAGCAAGTCAAATCATTCCTGAATAAGCCTCCAAGAAAAACATTACACATGCTTCCGAACCAGTCCACTAAACTATATAGTCTGACATTAGCAAATGCCATTGAAATTTGAAATTACTAGTTTTCTCATTTTTGCTATAAGAACTGATGAGATTTTAAACTTTGGCATGTCTCTCTTACAGCTCTATTTTTGTCTATCAAATCCAGGATCAAATCATCTGCTCTTACTACAGCCGCTATGGTATCTGTAAGTTTGGGCCTGCCTGTAAATTTGATCATTCAATACAACCGCCTTCATCAGGATCTGGTGATGATCAGCACACTGCCTTTGGCAACTCTGTGACCCAGGAAAAGGCTAGAATGGCTGAAAGCGGAAATGGAAGTGATATTTCGGTTGAGCAGCCTGTGTAAAAATTTTGCATCAAGCTTTGTAGTGTTCTAGGATCAACAAAACCTAAGACTTTTAAACTTTCTCATCAAAACATGGATGTGTTATTTCAACTTTTGTTTTTTTTGTTGTACTTTACTCTTTGAGATGCCACAACCTTTTCATACAGTGGCATTATACATTTATCTTTTTTGCGTCACCACAAGCAAAAGTGAAACCAGGATATGTAAATCATCTCTTTTTCACGCCTATAACCATCTTTATTCATTCCAACACTCGGAATTATAGTTGTCCTGACGTTTCTGGGTTGGCCTGGTGGCTTTTTCTGTAGCTTCTCTTTTGTTTACTTTGGGTCAGAGTTGCTTTGCTGATAAAATCAAAGACTTTGAAAAATCAAGTAGAGAAGTGCTCAAATTTATGAAAAAGGAAAAGAATTCTACGGTAAACTAAATATTGTTTTTTAATTTTTATTTTTTATAATTACCTTTTCCAAGTTTCTTCTTTACATTAAAACAACCGACCAAGGAGTAATTAGTAAACCAACTACTCCTAGTATACACGGACTCCAAAATTCGAAAACTAAAGCACTAAAGAGTCAAGAACCAATGTTTCCTCGGTATTGTGGTTTTGTATTGAATTCCAATTCCAAGCAGCAGGGGCCAGTCATTGGTATCAACAGCAACAGAGACAAGGGAGTCAAAGGATAATTTATTCTTTAACTCAGGTAATTGCTCCCAAAATAAACTCTCTGGGTTCCAGAGAGTTTTCTTTCGGAGAAGGTGGAAGGATTTATGGAAATATTTAAGCATTCCGAGCTTTGATGGATCAAAGATGATAGATGACGTTGCACGGGAAATTAAGTCGTATGAACCCGAGAAGTCTAAATTTATTAGCTGGGTGAATGAAGTTTTAGCTTTGCATCGTGGTTCGACCATAATTGAATTTAGAATTCGATTTTCTTTGCTGAACTGTTCAGAGTTTCAAATTGAGAGATGGCTTGAGATGATGTTTGCAAAGGAAGTTGAAAGATTTGAGTTGGATTTGAAACGACATTTAACTGGAAACTGTATTTGTTCTGATTTCTATACATTTCCATTTTCGGGAAAAGTAGAAATTCCAATTTCAAGTCTCTACCTGCTCTGTGTCTGAGTAGACGGAGAAATTGTTGAACACTTTTTGTTGGAATTCCCACTTGAAAGTTTGTCTGTAGTAGCCTCAGATTTTCTAACAAACCCAAGTGTTGTTGGTCCATCATCACTCAGACTGAAGCACTTGAAGATCTCTCTTTGCTTCGAATTCTCAGGTTTCGAGATTTCAGCTAGCAACCTTGTGTCACTTACAAAAATGTCCGTTTGCTTACTGAGGTTGACTTCGGCAGTGATCATCACGATTCTCTAACTTATGCTTCTTCTCAGCTTTCAAGCTATTTTCCTCACTTGGAGGTTTTCACACTGCGTGTCTACCTCTTCTATGTAATTTGTATTTACAATGTTTGTTTTCATTCTTTCGTCTCTATATATTCAACTTTGGTTTTCTTTCAGGAAAAAGAGAGACTCCATGAAGTTCCTGAGCGAATAATGCTCAAGCGACCAGTGCTTACTGTTGATCAAGAAGACCATACTAGTCTTCTAAAATTCACATTGTTGATTACAACAGCTCCTCATTTGCACGAATTTGTGTTGGAGGTGAGATCTCTTCTTAAATTGTGACAATAAATTAATACAAGGATTAGTCTCCTTGTGCAGTTGTTTCATGGAAATCTGGAGTTCAATCAATCTTTTACTTCATGATCTTTTAAAGTTGTGCTGTATATTTTATGCAAGTGTTGTTATTATTTAATTATATGCATCACAGAGTTATTTTCTTAGGCTTTCAGTTAACATGGGTCAAATCTGGAGTAAAAAGGAGAACTCGAAAGGGTGCTAAGAGTCCCCACTAGCATCTCAAGAAAGTAGAAATTAATGGATATGTTGGCCATGCATAAGATACTGAACTCGCAGAATGTTTACTTGAGAATGCCACTATGCTCGAGGAAATCACAATTAATCCTTGGTATCCAGTACCATTTTTGGGAACTCCAATAGAACACAGTGAAAGAAAACAGAAAGAAATTGCAAGGGGTAGAGCCAAGATGCTTGAAAAGAAACTACCTCCACGAGCTAAATTGATTATTCTTTGAATTTGAAATGTGTTTTGCACAATTTTGTAATATCTCTCTTATTGGAACGACTTCACCTGCACAAGAGAGAGAAAACAGTAGCAAGCACACCACGCCTGCTAAGTTTGTGTCGCCCTGGCTGTGCTCCCATGCAAAATCATACTCGGCCAAGAACTCTTGCCATTGAGATTGTGGTTGTGACAACTTCTTCTATGTTTGAAAGAAAGTGTTGGCCACATTATCCGTTTTCACAATAAATCTTGGCCCTAACAGGTACACCCGCCACACACCGAGGCAGTGAACCACTGTCATCATTTCCTTCTTGTGTGTCGAATACCGTTGTTTTGCCTCATTGAGTGTTCGACTCTCAAATGCAACTTGATGTCCCTCTTATGAATGATATTGTTGTTAGAACAAACGATCGAAGTGATGATGGTGAGTAACTTGAAATTGAAGTCCAGTGGTTTACCTTACTGTTTTGTGAGATATCAGCATATTGCCATAGGTAAAACATTGATCTCAAGGTGGATTTAATGATTATAAAACCTGCCCTGAGAGCCATCTCGATTGTTGGATAATGATTATATCACCGGTTTATGAATTCATTCAACTTTCTTGCATGTCTGACTTCTACCTAGTGCTCTAGGATATGGGGTTTCATCAAATGAATTTACATTCCACGCACAAATGCAAAGAAAATATGTTGAGAGATTTTAATCTACCTTTTCTGATAATGACTATTTCTGCAACATGCTTGCATTCCAAGACCTTAGAGGAGTTCCAAACTCTGAATACAAGTTAAGTGTGGTTATTAGTTGTTTTTTCTAAGAATATTTAGAGATTGACGAAGGAAGGTGAAAAAAATGAAAGGAAGAAGAAAGAAGGGAAAAAAGAGAGAGGTCGGGAGACGAAATGACAAGATAATATATGTTTATTTTTTAGTATTAGCCTACACTATATGTATATATAAGAAAAAAAAAATATAAGATTACTATTGTTGACTCCACACTACAATTAATAATAGTTTCTAACAACACTCCCCCTTATGGATATCTCTCGTAGTAAACACATCAACTAATTTTTCATTAATTTTTATATATAGAATATAAATAGTTTTTTTATTCAACTTTTTTTTTTTTAATAAAACACCCATCAACCTCGATATGCTTCGTTCAATCATGTTGAACGAGATTATAAGCAATATTGATAGCTGCTTTGTTACCACATAACAACGATATGGAACCACTAATAGTTATTTTCAGCTCTTGTATAAGATTTTTAAACCATAAAAGTTCATAGACTTCATGTGTCATCACTCGATACTCTACTTCTGCACTAAATAAGACTGTTATATGTTGTTTTTTACTCCCCCATAAGATCATGTTACCACTAATAAACACATAATTTTCAAATGTGGATCTCCTATCACCTAGAGATCCAACCCAATTATCATAGGTAAAGGCTTTTACCTTCAAGTGTTCATTATTGGAGAAAAACAACCCCTTACGAGCAAACTTTAGATATCTAAAAATGCAATAAATAGTATCAAGGTAGGATGTACGGGATCATGTATAAATTAACCAATAACACTAACTGAATAAGCTATATTAGGTCAGGTGTATGATAGATAGATCAACCTACCAACCAACCTTTAGTATCTCCTTTTTTCAACTACTCAACTCACAATCGACAAGGCGATGATTCATTTATATAGGGGAATCATTTGGTCTACAACCTAACATCTTTGTTTAAGTTAGAAAATCAATAATATACTTCCTCTATGAAATGAAAATGCCTTTACTTGACCATGCACTTCAATTCCTAGAAAGAAACACAACCTCCCAAGGTCTTTGATTTTAAATTCTTTAGCTAGATACTTCTTCAACATATAAACCTTTTTGTTATTATTTCTTGTCACCACAATATCATCAACATATACAATGAGAATTGTGATCTTATCTTGATAATGTTTGATGAATATAATGTAGTCTTCATTGCTTTGTTTGTACCCAAATCTAACAACTACCTTACTAAATCTATCAAACCATGCACAAAGAGATTACTTAAGGCCATATAAAGTTTTCTTTAACTTCCACACACCTTTTATCTTCTCACAAGAGAAACCTGAAAGAATTTCCATGCACACTTATTCCTCTAAGTTCTATGTAGAAAAATATTCTTCATATCTAGTTATTGTACGTCTCATCCTATATATGCTATAATAGATAACAATACCTTGATTGAGTTCATTTTTGCATTAGGAGCAAATATTTTTTGATAGTCAATTCCATAAAACTAGATATATCCCTTAGAAACTAACCTTGCGTTATACCTAACAATACCTCTCATCTGGCTTTTGCTTAATGGAGAAAACCCATTTGCAATCTACCACTCTTTTTCTAGTAGGAAAGTAGTGAGCTTCCATGTGTCATTTTTTCAACAAAGATCTTATTTCATCTACCATAGCTTTTTTTCACATAGTATTTTCAACAATTTTCATCCAATTCTTAGGAATACATAAAAAAATATATAAAGGGGATATAAAAGCTTTATATAAAAGTGACAAGAGAACATAAGATATACAATTAAATAAAAGATGTTTGGTACAACTTTGAACTCTTTTTTTTAGAGTCATAGAAAATCATCAATATAAAAAATAAGATTTTTAGTGGATGAGTTGGGAAACCTATTGTTAGAAGTATGTTACAAGGTTGAATTTGAAAATGGTTCTTGGCTTGGAAAAGTAGATTCATTGACTTCTTCTTTTTTTTTTCTTGCGAATGTAAACTTGCTAAAACTTCTCCTCTAATCCCTATTTGATTTTCTCATAATCTTCATGAACTATTTGTTTCTCTCTTTTTGGTTTCTCATCACTTTCACATTCCTTGACTTCTATTGAATCTTCATCGCTTTTCTCTCCCCCTAGTTTGCTCCCACCAATTCTAGTTCAGGATTTAACAGAGGAGTATAATATACCAGTAAAATATTCTCACTCTCATTAATCTCCCTCTTGAGATGTAAGTTGACAAAATATGACTCATCTTCAATAAAAGTTACATTCATGTTAACAAATATTTTCCTACCTATAATATGATAAAATTAATACCTTTTTCGAGTAACAGAGTATCCACTGAAAATATGTTTCAATGCTCGCTAATCCAACTTTTCAAAAGCTTCTCGATGATCCCGAATAAAACAAACACACCCAAAGATTTTTGGTAGGACAATATATATAGGAACATGTTCCTTATAAAAACTCCATTAGTGCTCTAAAACCAATAACTCTCAGTGATATCCTCTTAATTAGATATGTTACTATAAGGACTGTATCTCCCTAATAGCTTTTTTTAAGAAAATTCATGATGAACATAAGAGATCTGACAACTTCTAGCAAGTGTTAATTCTTTTGCTCTACCACACCATTCTGATTTGATATATCTACTACACAGTTAGGCTCATACAGAATTCTATGTTCTAACATATAACTTTGAAAAACTTCATCTATGTATTTTGTCCCATTATCACTTCTCAATATCTGAACTTTAGCATAAATTATATAAAGAACATGTTATGAAACCTCTTAAAGAAAAAAAAAAGAAAAAAAAAGAAATACTTCACTTTTATTATACATCTAATTAACCCAAATAGTACGACTATAACAATTAATAAAAATAGCAAACCATCAAAAACCATAAAAAAAAATAAGTTGACTAGGACCAAACATATGAATGAATCACCATAAAGCTCTACTACTTTTATTATTATTATTAGTTGAGGAATAAGTAGCATATCCATGCTTAGCAAATTTAGAAGCATCACAAGACAAGTTTTTTTTCTTAGTACATTGTTTAAATAATGTTGGACGAAGCTTTCTTAAAGCTACAAAAGATTTTTATTAGTGAACTCTTTTTTGTCATCTTCACAACCCACAGTGAATTATACTCTTTTTTGTCATATTTACAACCCACAATGAATTATATATTTGACCACCTCAAGAACCGAACTAATCACTAACTAATAATCACACTGCTAGCTTAATTACATATAGTCATTCTCATTCATTTCAACGAGCGAGCATTTGGTTCACAAGATTCAAGGATTTACAGAGTTAAAACCTAACATTTTTTCCCTACAAAGTTGACAGCTCAAACAACAACAATTGTTAGCAAGACATTAGGGTTTTTATTCATGGAGTCAATGCATTTCTGAAAGTATAATCTAGACACTGTGGTGATGCTGTGCAAACAACAACATGTTGTCATTGTTAATGTCAGCAAAACAATTGAATCCCTTCCGAAACAATAATAATTTTTGAACATGCTATCTAGATTTGGCGTGATAGCTCTAATACGGTGTTTTTTTTTTAGGATTATTTAGAGATGAATAAAGGAAGATGAAAAAGATCTTTGAGACGGCAGTGTTTGGTACTGCGGTTAGAAAATATTTTTGAAATTTGTTTTTCTTTAAATTAATATATTTTTTTATATTTTTAGATCATTTTGATGTGTTGATATCAAAAATAATTTTTAAAAAATAAAAAAATATTATTTTAATGTGTTTGGGAATGAAAAACACTTTGAAAAGCAACTGCTATCAAATTTCTAAATACTCTATTCTGACAAGAAAATATTAGTATAAAGTATAAGATTACATAAGTATCCTTGATTTCACACTATAATTAATGATAGCAACTAACAACGTTATTATACGGATCACAGTTTGGAGTGAATTAAGTTTTTTATTTTATTTTAAATACAAACACATTAATAAGAAACACCAAATTTGGAAACCAAATTGGAGAGTAGATATCCAACAAGCAACCAAAAACAGAAGTCGAAAAACAAAAGATGAAAGGCAAACATCGGATAAAATGGCACCATTTCCGCTACTTTTTAAGTCATGGCCTTCTCCCATTTCAAATTTTCTTCTCTTCACGTGCAAAGTTCTTCTGCATTTTCCATTTTACAACTTCGAAAAACATTCTTACAACAACGCATGCCATTGAAATACTAGTTCTCCTATTTTTCCCATAAGAACGGATGAGATTTTGAACATCGGCATTTCTCTTTCAATATGGCTTAATCTTAGTCTTTTAAATCCTGGATTAACTCATCTGCTCTTGCTTGCCAAAAAGCTGTGGGTGGTTTATGCACATGTCTCTGCATGAGAGAGTGAGATCATCGCTGTAGGGGATGGCTACTACTAGAATTTAGATTTACAAAACTATTGAAAGTTTAGTCATGAATGCAATCAGCTGCTGTTTGGTGGAGCTATACAGTTGCATATGAGTGAAGCCTGTTCTGTTGTATTGATGGATATAGGGCAATTGATGAATGCAGTGTCAGGCTATAAACAATCATCAATATGGATTCAATGTTACGCACAGATTTGGGTCATGGCCTCCCATTTGACTCAGCTTAGGAAGTGCAAAAGGCCAGATTAGCGGGACAAAACTTAAGCAAGAGATTTGGAAAGAGTGACAGCTTTTCATTTTTTCCAACAGAGCGAGGAGCTGATGAGTTCACGGAACAAGAGAAGCATTTGCATGCATTCAGTAATAAAAGGAGAGTGGTCATTGTGTTAGAATCAATGGAAGAGTGGACGAAGGAAGCCATGTTGATCCTTAACACAGCTATAGAGTAAACACTCAATGGGAAACCCCAAGCTGAAAATCTCAAATCCTTGAACATTTTTGTTTATCCGAACGGGCTAATTTCCATGGTATCAAACGATAATTTCTCCATACATGAAAAGGAAAAGAAAAACTTATTGAAAACAAGTCTGCCCCTGGATATATCAAAATAAGTAAATAATTGCTAGCAGAAAATAATAGTAATAATAATAATAAATGTAAACTGTCTTATTGATTAGCACAATGTTCATGCTCAGAGCCAGCAAGTGAAACACTGATAACATCTTACGTAAAAACAAAAATCCTCAACTTGTTTTTGGCACTCTTGTACCATTATTTGAGAAGCATCAGAAACATAAAATGAGAAGAAAGAATCCAAGGCAATAAATAAGAGTAAAGGGTATAGGAGGGGGAAAAAACAAAGAAAAGTATGGTCAGAAACCATTCAGTGCTCCATCAGAAGGCCCAGGCATTCGTCAGAGAATCCCCGCCCCGGATATGATAGCTTTCACCAGTCATTTTATCAAGGCCCTTATAGCAATATAAGTTCAACTACAGCACAGCCACCTCCTCTGCATGAAAAAATAATTGAGCTATAAGAAATCTTGAATCGGCAAATACACAAATGAAAGGGAAAAAGGACTTGGATATTTCTCGTTTCAAACATGTACCTTCGGGGGATGCTTATAATTCTCATTTTTGTCATTTTTGTTGTACCCAGGTTCAGTTCTTCGTGGCGACACGACTTTTTCTGGACTATTTTTGGTCTTCTTCTCGTCTCTAGCCTTGTTAAATATGACTGTGAATCCTTCAGCAGAGGCAGGGTTATTTACATCCCACTCACCAAACTTGGGCAGAGGCCGACCTTGCTAAGAGAGAAAAATCATCGATTGTAATAGATTAGCCAACCTTCTCAGGACATTTTCCTACTTAAACTTTAAATGCTTTACAAGTCACTCAACTCATTTTGGACATTGAATCATTACCAAGAAGCTACATTATGAAAAAATAATAATTTCAGTTTCATTTTAGAGATGATACTAATGATGGATCATATATCTTAATACATGGCGAAAGGCAGCAAACTATAGAAAAACGAACATAAAATTGTCAGAAGCAGGTAGATTTCGAGGGAATTACTGGCTACAGAGATCGTTCGAGTCTTATCCAATTGCTAGCTATCTATTGATTACAGAGTCGAATGTAACGACTAATGGAAGGCAAACGGTACACACGACAGAAACCAATTAGTGGACAAACCCCATTCTCCCATCCATGCCTACTTTCAGAAAACAACCAATCAGCAAGAAATTTCAACAATGTCACAATGTCCATAGTGCCATATTTTAGGGTAAGGTAAAGCCAACAAAACTTCCCTAGCCCAACCAAAACTGTGGTCTAACAAAAAAATCAAGCATTCGACACATGAAGGAACAAGATCCCAGAAAATTGAAATAATAATACATAAGATTCATAAAAATTCTCAATAACAAAAGCCATTCAATTCAAGATATCTAAATGATATCCAGATGATGAAATAAAATCCCATCCTCCTCAAAACATCATAAAGACCATCTTGATCATCTAGTTCTCACATATTAAAGCGGCTTAAACAAGAACACAGACAACATACAAAAACCCCACTACTTAGAAATGAAACAACAAACAAAAATGAGGGATTAAAGAAACAGGAATCTGAATTAAAAGAGACAAATCAAAGCAGGAAAACTATAAAGAAAAGAGTTAAAGGGAAAATTAAGGAATCTTACAGAAGCCATGAGAAAGAACAGAACAGAACAGAACAGAACAGAAGAGTGGTTAAAAGAAGGAAAACTTCGTTGTGATGGTTGGAGTTTTATTGAGGAAAAGGGAGCAAGGAAGAGCGATATTTTAGGCAAAAGAAAGAGAGGAAAAGGAGAGAAAATGGAGAATGAGCAGACGTTATGCTTGTTTGTTATTACTACATTTATTTTTCTTTTATGTCTTTGCTAAATGCTAACTGTTAGTTAGGTAGTTAGTTAGGCAACTGTGTTTGAGGCACCCACGTTGTTTACGCGCTTGTTTTTTTTTTCTTTCTCTAACATATCCCCGGGATAATGGGAAAATGGTTTGGAACTTTTCAATTTAGTGAATATTTGTTACTTTATAACTTAAAAAAAATACTTATAGTTATAGTTTTAAAAAATATATTTACTTAAAATTATCATTAGATGGATTTTTACATATATATAAAATAAATAAAAAAATACATTTTTATGAATGAAAAACAATTTATTTTGTGATATTCGGTGCAAAAAAAATATAAATTATTTAGATAATCAAGTAAATTACCAAATATTCTTTTAATCTTTTGATATGTCCAAAGCATGGCTGTCCCATTATTGCAATTAATAGGTTAGATTCTGTTGTTGGACTCAGGGATGGCAATAAAAGGAACATAGAAAAATGAGGTTTAACTGCTTCGAATTTCGTTATTGAATTCTTAAAAACAAAAAACTATTTATGTTTAACTAGTTTCATTTATAAATTATTCTATTTTTTTTTATTAACGTGGATGTTCGGGCCAGTTTGGGTGTATCTCAACTTATCTTACGGGCCCTGAAGTTAACGACCATATAAACCTTCAGTGACCATCATATTAGCAATCACATGTCTTAAACTTGAGATCACGGGAGGAGCAAACCTCTTGGTCCCAAACTTTTATCATCGGGCAACTAACTAGATGATTAATTATTCTAAATTTTAATTCTACATAGTTATGGTTGGATTCTTGTAAATGTATTCTTCAAGGAAATACATACATACATACATATATACATACAGGCTTACACGATGTGTGAATTATGATTTTGTTTCTGATAGTGTTGATTTGTCATTATACTTAAATATTGTAAGTTGCCAAGTCGCACTTGCATGCATTTATATGAATTTAATTGGTGATGGAATCCCATCTTATACGAAGACGTGGATTGGTGTATAAGACATTACCAAGTCGATGTTGTGCTAGACGACATAATTTAATAATTAATCATATATCATATATTATATATAGGAAAATAAAATTAAAAGATTTCTAGGATAAAAAACGTTTCGCGATTATACTCATCATTAAAACGTTTTGATTAATGATCCATGTGTAAAAAAATAATAACTAGCAAATTTAAACCTTCATTGCTCAATTATAATTGCAATCCTTTCTCAATAAGGACATATCGGGAAAAAAATGGATTTCTAAGTTATGGGAGATCCCCTTTAGTTTTGAAAACAAAATCATTTTCATGTAAAGGGAGAAATAACGAAGATCTTGGGATATTTCTTTGGTTTATAACAAAGATTTGCTGTGCTAATAGCAGAGTCTTGCGCTAATAAGACAAAATAATGAAAATAATTTTAGGATAATGATATTAAAAATATTATGCTGTAAACTATTTTTAATATTCAGCTTTGGTTAAGTATCATTCTTTATTTATTTATTTTTTTAAAATAAATTTAATTTAGTCTTGAACCAATGGCAAGAATAACAAATATAGTTTTGTGATCAATTGTTAGTTTATTCAAAAAAATTATGGATTGTATTATTAAAGTATTTTTTAAATGATTGATTGGATTTATTAAAAATTAAAATGTTAAACACAGAAAAAATGTTCATTGAAACCCTTTTATTAAGTCAAATTTTAAAACCTAATTATATTATAGTTTGAAGGGCTGTCTTCTTTTATAATGACTAAGAGTTGAGGACAATCACGCACTTGAGGTCGTGGCCTAGCGAGGAAAGGGATTTATTCTTTTTCTCTGCACCTGAGTTCGATCCTCTTTATACATGTCTGTCACCCCTGTGATGTCTTACTTGTTCACTGGGCTTGCAAGGTGTTCAGTAAGCCCGGAAATTAGTCATGGTACGTGTAAGCTAGCCCGGACACCTCGTAAAAAAAAAGAAAAAGAGTGGAGAACAATGAATTTGAAAGGAGAACTTTTAAAACCTATTATAACAAAATAATAATCAAACTAAGGACAATCCAAAACTTGAATAATGTTTTCAATGTTTTTAGAAGAGTTAATTATATCATCTGTTCGAGATATTAAAGTCTATTTTCAAGTGAGAATAATATTTCTCAGATGTAATCATGAATTGAAGTGGGTCGATCATAGGAGCATTACCATCAAAATATTTAGAATAATCACTTGAAGAGCTTAACAACTAACCATTCAAGTTCATGAAAATAAGGAGAAATCCAGAATTTATACAAGGTTTTTAAGACGTTTGTGAGAACAATGAATCATGTGCTTGAAAATTTAGAACTTGAGGTTATAATACCTATAGTCGAGGGCATGCTCGTTTTTATCAATTTTATCAGAGTGGAGAAGTTAGCTTTTTTCATTGCTAGAAGTTGCACAGCACAATAAGTTTCTTGATTGCCAGAAATGGGCAACATCCCAAAGAGAGACGTAGGAAAAAAGGGGAAGGGAAGCCGAGCTCAGCTGAAAATAACATGCATGCATGGACGGTTCTCTTGCAAGACGAGATTGTACGAGGCAACTACTTTTTTCTGTTTTCTCAGGTGGTTAACTGGTTTGAGTGACAGACAGTAAGAGGGCCGACGAAGAAATTAGAGCTGCAGCGGCGGAAGAGTTGGAAATGCAGGAAGCAATGTAATTGGACTAACCGATAACCACAGACTCACTATACTGATCTTGAAAGTCTCGTGGAAAAATTACAGACAATTCGACACAACTACACATGCAGCGATCAGAAGTGGAGGAATATCAGTGGAAAAAGATGTGCCCTCTTGTACAGAATACAGATACATCTTTCACAAACATCATGTACAGTCAATTTAAATCCTAATAATTTATGAGGAGAGCGATATCATACAAAAGATTACTCATCTACGATCTATCCACGTTAGCTTTGTTTCCAGCAAGGATAAGTGAGATCTCCAGCCCACGGCTGAATGCTTGGTTGAAGAGCAGGCGAGACTGGAAGGTAGAAACGAATGGAAACCATGATAAAAATGCAATTGGAACAAAAATTAACACGCCCATCCCAGCATCATACATCCTGGCAAACTCACGCACTGAATCCCACAAGCCTAAACTCCAAACTATCCTTTTCCACGCGATAGCAATCTGTTTCAGCAGAATCAAAACGGGATTTGCAGTCAGTGAAAATAAGAATGGTAAGGACATTGATGATAACATGCAGGTCAGGACTTGATAAAAGCAGCAGTTTAGGGTTTAGACCATCAAAGTGCATGTACTCTACCAAACCTCTCTCCAAAGCAGTTGTACTAAAAAAGCAGCAGAAGAAAGCTGCTAAATGAAACAACACATCCTTCTTGCCTCCCCAGCAAGCTTTTTTTTCTTTTCCGCTCTGCTCTGTTTTTTTTTAGCTTATCTGAGAGGATGTGCCTAATAAAATGCCTAGTGTTATCACATACTTATCATGGAGTTACTTTCACCACAAGTAACCACTATTACTGCTTGGACTTAAAGCCAAAACACAGGCACATATCCTAGAAATTTGTTTACAGCTCGCTCTCAAACAGGAAAGCCAGTTTTTTCCTAATTCCTACTACAGAATAAGACCCTTCATGTCGGATTTATGCAGCAATATTCATCACATGAATTTTCATTTCAAACATTGCTGTTGATGTGGTTCTATGCAGAAAATAGAACACAAGCCTTTTCAACTTACAGATAGGATAGTCCATCCAGTGGCAATAAATGCAAGAAAGCTCGCAAAAAGATCAGGAATTGACAAATCAGTGAAGGCAACAATAAGGCAAAGAGCTGCAACAAGTCCTAAGGACGCGATTCCTTGCATGAATCGCATCAATAGCTGGAAACTGGTAGATCTTTTTGGGCTATAGGTGAAGACCTTCATGGTTATAAGACAAAGAACACATACGAACATGAGTATAACACATACCCAAATATAGCTACATAAATAAAGGAATAATAGATGAACATAAAAGGATACAGACCTTAAATATCATGACAAAGCAAACCAATACGACCCAAGAGAAGCCATAAATCTAGACAACAAAACCAACTGTCAAGATCAAGAAGCAACAAGGCATACTACTAATGAAATAATACTTTCAGCCTTTAATCTATTACAGTTCAAATTGCATTATTCAAACTACAATATCATCTTCAACAAACATCCTCAGCAATAAATTGGCAGGGAGAAAAAAAAAGGCCATGCAAGGAAAAAATGTTTCTTCCTGATCAAAACAAAGGGCTATTAATTGTCGTTTCTAAAGAACATACAGGAGAAACAAGATCACAAACTCATATCAGAACAAAAGATAAGAACTATACCGCAATAGATCTATCCTTTCCTGTGAGATGGAGCTTGTATACGATGCCATATTGAAAAATGAGGAATCTCAAGCTTAATATTGTTTCCAATATACGACCTCTCAAAGTTTGGATATGCGCCTGGAGAAGAAAGAAACTGACTTAAAAGGTAATAAATATTAGAAAATGAAAGGTACAAAGCACCAAAATGAACACATTTAAATACATAGAACAATGTATAGAAACTTTAACACCACCTGTTCTTCTTCCCACCATGATTCCCAGCTATTATCTCCCTTCACCCCTACACCACCTTTATATAAAAGCCAGCTAGTCCAATCTTCAAAATCATCAACAGTCCTGTTTGCCAAAATCATGGTAATTAGCAGACAGCTTAGTTCTTACAAAAACATAATAGCTCTAAAACTGTATGACATGAAGGCAAATAAATAAGAACATGAGGCTTACTTTTGCCACTCAAAACCAGAGGGATTAAATATGTAAGGAGCAAATAGCCATGAGATGACAAGAAACCAACTGCTAAGTGTCAACAAAACAAATGACAAAGCACCTCCATCTGTGTACCCATATGCTATGTAAACTATGAGAAGCAGGGCAACTTCAAGCCTGCAAGAAAAGGATGAATGTTTTGTAAGAAAAAGAGACAACTTTTAACAGACAAAATCAACCTAATTCTTCCCAACCCCACCTTGACTCAGGATGGCAGGTGCCATTAGAAAACGAAAATAACAAGAAATCATTCATGTAAATATACTCACGCTTTAACAAAATGACTTCTTGAGTAGAGCCTGTAATTTTCAGCAAACTTGATGTGACGTACCACAAAACCTCTACCAGTTGCTCTGTACTGTTAGCAAAATTTAAGATGCATAAAAATCAATTTCCAAGTATGTAGGTAGAGGTGTGTGTGTGAAAAGAGAGAGAGACATACTTTTGCACCTCCATGGAGGATAGTGCGTCCAAAATAATGAGTTCTGGTGCCCAATGAAAACGTGAAGAAGACTGAACACAACTGAAGTTGCATTGTAATAAAGCTGAAAACAGCCTGGAACACCAAGCAAAAATAAAATTACCAACAGGAACTATTGCATTGGAGTAACAACATAAAATTAAATAACGTCTCTAGAATAAATCCTAGTGCATAAAATATGAACTACGAAAAAGGAAAATGGGGTGTAGAGCCTCAGCTAAAATATTCCCAACCACTACAAACACAAAAAGAAATGCTGTTAACTAGGGTAAGTGACCTGGCAATTTTGTAGTACAAAAGAAGCGAAATGCCTAGAAGACAAATTAATAAACACACTGTACTGAAGGAAATTAAATGGACTAACCTTAAGCAATCCAAGTTCAAGTATAAAACCCATTATCATGGGGATTGCAGTAAAAACTCCAATCTGGACCAAGAACTGTGCATTAAGAGCAGCATCCAGAGCTGTATTTCCCATCTTCTTTGCACTAACTGATATAGCATTATCAAGTCCAGAGAAAGCCTGAAAGAGTTGACGCAATCAAAAAATGTCCTTGTCTAAATGAGAGAATAGGCTTATTAAAGTCGTGCACAAAAGACCAAGTACATATGAAAAGCAATTCGACAGGCAATATAAGAAGAGGCCCAGATCCAGTAGTTGACTTGGAAACATCATAGAGTATGCCCACAGGACAAGAAGAATCACGAAGATCCTCGAAACAAAGTGAGAAGTTTATAATCCCATTTCACAATGAAAAGCCTAGTATCCTAAAGAGATATATTGATGCAAAACTCTTAAAAATCTAACAACACTTGTAAATGCAATGTAACCAAACTCTTAAAAATCTAACAGGATGCAGCCAACCTTTTAAAAAACTAATACGATGCAATCTACCCGATTTTGAAGTTTTTCAGAATGAATAACTTACAAATCGACTTCTTTTTCCCGGAATAGAATCAAAATCCAAGTCCATTTTCTTGGGGTTAGGTGGGGGTGGTTATAACATGGGACCCTTTCCTAAAGAGATATATTGATGCAAAACTATTAAAAATCTAACAAGATGCAGCCAACCTTTTAAAAAACTAATACGATGCAATCTGCCTGATATTGAAGTTTTTCAGAATGAATAACTTACAAATCGACTTCTTTTTCCCGGAATAGAATCAAAATCCAAGTCCATTTTCTTGGGGTTAGGTGGGGGTGGTTATAACATGGGACCCTTTCCAATTATGAGCATAGCCACAAGATGTTTCCAGTATTTTAAGAACGCTATATTCAGAAAGTAAAAAAACGAACTTCTATGTTCAGACTTCAAGTTTCTTCTTTTCATTTGTAGCACAGCTTACAAGCATTCTTCTAATGATGCCCAAAATTCTTAAAAGAAACATCAATCATTGTGGACAGCAAAATTGAATATTCCACTACTCATCTTATAACAGATTGACAGTTAAATGTCCAACAGATAAGGAATAGCCCTGCAAACACACCAATACTCTGAAATTCCCAGATAATGGTAATGTTCCAAGGCTCTGAGAAAAATGAAGTAGAACAAAACTTGAAATCATAATCACCAAGCTCGCAACTGGTCATACAAGGCCATTTGAAACAACCAAAAAGTTTCAGAGCTTGCAGATACAATAGATCCCTTTTTGAACAAATTATAATTTCTAACCACTCTATTGAAGTAGTTGAGGTTTAAATTAAGATTAAATAAAATAAATTTGCAGAGACTAAAAGTTGGTCAAACCAAGACAGCAAAAACGAAGTTCGGTAGATTACCAGGTAAGCCCTTCCATACAAGAATACATATACTGTGAGGACTGTCATCTGAATCAAAGATACATTCCTTGTCAGATAAACCAAAAGATTAGCTACCTGATTCAAAATTGTTTTAAGTGATAAAACCAATAATAGAAACAGACATACCATAGTGCACACATAGTACCCAACAGTTGTAAAGTAGAAAGAAAGCATTCTGAAGAAATCAAATAGTTGCCCAAGCCTGTACACATCCCTGCTTAGAACTTGCTCGCCATTTCCTCCTGCCACTTTCCCTTCAAAAAGGGCAATCTGGTTTAACCCAACGTCTCTTCCCTTTCCAACCTACATGGAGAGGGATATCAAATAACATTGAAGATTTATTTTCTTCCCAATATAAACTAAAATGAAATAGACAAGAGCATCGAACCTGAATATATTCATGGTGAGTAATATTTCCTTGCCTCAATGTGGTGTTAAACCCTGCAGCAATTCTCGTTTTAGTTACATGAAAATCAGTTGACATGAAATCATTTGAGCTCGTTACAACTCAGTCAGCCAACATGATCACCCATCCAATATTTGACAAAAATGCTGCATTATAATAAGCTTGTTGTATCACAAAATATCAACTCAAAAGCCTTCTGCCCCAACAAACAAAACATTCAAGAGACATATCTCAGATATCAACAAACCGCAAGATTGACTAAATCATTAAAATATGTTGCACCTTCTAATCAAAACCAACACTTTTCCTTTGATTGGTTGACCAAATATTCATATCCGACATAGGTAACAACAACAGCAACGAAGCCTCAATTCCAAACCAGTTGGGGTCAGCTAAAGGGTGGGGTAAGACTGGAGATTGAGCATTGATCATGCAATGTGCTCCACATTGCTAAGCAACCACTAGTTCACTACAAATATAATGCAGGCCATAAATGTCCAAAATGCATGTAAATTTGCATTTGGGCAGGGCATCAGACAATGAGTATTAGTTTAATAATGAGAGATTCCAGCTCTATTAGGATACTAGAGGGTAGAATCAGTGATTTACTAAAACTACAAGATTGAAAGGTACTAGTCTATCCTCCAAAACACACATGATCTAACCAGGAATCATGGGATTTAACAGGCTAGACCAGAAGTTTAACAAGGGAAACACCACCTGTCCAAATAGAAATTCAGATTTAGTTTAAGTCAAATGCAACTCCCTATTTGCTTAACCATTTTTTAAGATTGTCAAAAGAATTACTTCAAGAGCAAGAGACTGATCATATCTTTGCCCAGACAACACTCAATAATCAATAGCTTCTGAAAAAAATCCATTTATTTTGCATAAACGATGAATGATTTCCACTATTTCATCAATAATATACCTGCAAATATATCTTCACTAATATTGATCACACGTGATGCCTTACTGATGCCACCTCGAGTTATATGAAATACACGGTCAAATACATCTGGATGGCCATAGTGCATGCGGACCCTGCAAGATATTTTTTCAACCAAAAATCAAAATCATAAAAAGTTTGCAGGCAATCCTTTAAGAGTAAAACATTTATTATATAAATCTTCCTTTAGTGCACATGCAAGACATAAAGATGATACGAAGGCACACATCTGCATACAAACCATCTGTGCATCAACACAAGCTACAAAATAAATGAAAATATATTTACAATCATAAAAATAACACTTAAAAAGCAAAAAAAAGAAGAAAAAGGAACACTACTTTTTCTAATCTAAAAGCCCTCAAGGATGTATAGACTTGGCTTGGTATATGTTCACTTATTTGAAAAAAACAAATCAATTCCTAAATTCAATGCATTCACGTAGGAGATTTGTTACAAATGAAGGACAAAACTACACATAACTGTTTACTCTGAAGTATATTAGGATATGGCTAATGAAAACAGACAAAATGACTACACATCGTATGTTATTGCACCAAGTTTTGCATAGCTACAGGAACTAATAGTTTAACATGTTACGTATCTGCATTGTAATTCATGCTACACAAAAATTAGGATGCATAGTGAATAAAAATCAATTTATAACATACCGCACACCTAGTCTATGGAAACCAAGCAGCTAATTAAGAAACGGTTTTAATGATAGATTATTGTCTTGAATTGGTCACAAAGAATGGTCTTAGTAGAAGAATCCATTGTGGACAACATTTTCTTTTAATCTCACTCACGCACTTTATAGGGCTGAAACAAGTTAGAGACTGCTCACTTGAGTGGATATGCTAACACACGTTGGCCCAATGTTACAAAGCTTGTTTCTTGATTGGACATGAACCAGGCTAACGATGAAACACTGCATAAATACACCCAAAAACAATGATTAAGAAGACTGTCAGAGCAAAGATAAAAAAAAATCAGGTAGCCATTATTTCGAGGAAAAGTAGACCAACCTTCCAGTGAAAACATTTTCCCTTACACCAAGGATGGTGGGAGGTCGAATGCCATGATTTGCTCGAAATTCCTCAAGAAGATTTCTCATTTTCATTGCCTCTTCAAGGTAGTTGTCCTACAAAAGGGCATATCAACCAGGTTTAGTTATTTTAATTCTTCCCAAAACACTGTATGCAAAGACACACCTATGGTTCCAAAACTTCTTATGAAAGAAAATAAAAAATTAGAAGCATAGACATGATAAACAATTCATACTATAGGAAGTATACTTGTACAGCACCATTTACAAACTCATGCTTGCAAGAACCAAGCATCTGCTAATACACCGTAAAATCCAGTACTTCTCACTAAAATTCAAACTACAGCAACCAACAAACTTTAAGAAACTCCTTGAGCCATTTATTCTTATATTTCAGAACTTCCTATAACAAATATGAGATACAAATTTAATATCATACACTTGCTAATCACAGCAGAGGGCCAAATATCATTTTTGAGCAAACATCATGACAAGACAAAAGGTCAAATACATTATTTCAGTAACAACATCAACAATTAGAAAGTATAAGAAGAAAGATTTTCATGATCAATTTGGTTTGAGTGCCTGCTGAAACAGTTGGAATAGAATCTACAGTGTTAGAGGTTTACAACATATGCAAAAAATATTTCACAGTAATTTTAAATGAAAAAGATCAGTGTTTCATCATCTTTGATAGCAAAGACACTTTCAGGTTACCATATCAACCACAGCTTCCTTACATATACGGGCATATTGATTAACCCTAATATCAGAAATATAATAATATAAATTATAAAGAAAGTTCCTGCATCAATATGCTGTTCCTCATCAACCTTACACCATTCCGATTGCAATACGAGAATATTCCAGAAACTTAACATTAACAAATGCTGCTGGAGTTGCGACAAAAATGCCTCGTCATCCAGAAGCACATTCTAGCTATACATTGAAAGACACCAGAAACAGCACCAACAAGTACTTCATATGGTTTCTAGAGAATACAGTTCATCAAATGTAAAGCACGTCTCTTGGTGGCCAAATAAAAAGCCATTGCAGAAAGCATCCCTCAATAATGGCATCTAATCACTATCATTAAGAGATTGAAAAATCTGTTTGGCTTCAACCCCAGTGCACCGCACAGGTGTTCTGTGTGGCCAGAGATATTATCCAATGATTAGCCCCATGTACTATGAGCATCCAAACACAATGTGAAACTCGGAAAATTGCTCAGAAACTCAAGATTCAAGTAAAATATAAAACCAATTCTCCAGCCAACATCAATCATAAAAGCCAACAAAAGCTTCAAACATAGGGGTGCATTGTTAGTTCCAAAACGCAGCAAAACACCAGAAATTAACCTAAGAATGAAGCAACACAAATAATACAAACACATGCACAAATTATTGCAGTGGAGCACACATCCATGAATATGTATGCATATGTAACCTGGTTCATGTCAATAGTCTGAATGGCTTCTCCACGAGTGAAAATTATAGCATGGTTCTGGTTTTCAGGCTTCCCTTCTCCAAGCTTTGGATTTCCAGGAAGTTTGATTGAATATATTTCCTACATATAAAGATAAAAGGCACACAAATACCACATTTATAGCAATGCCCAAGCAAAGAAACTATATATGCAACCATTTCTTTTCCAAAGCAATGAGATAAATGCAAAGAGAAAATGATTTGAAAAGTCAATGTCATAGCCAATGCCAGTACGATAACAATGATTGGGTCAAAATGTAAATTGCAAAAAGTGGGCACAACTGAATAAGTAGAACAAAACATTGCACCATACAGGTTTATATGATCTAAATAGGTAGAAAAACAAAAGCCATGACTATAGAGCCTTGCCTCTAAAACTATAGAGCCATAGGTCTCACATGTGAAAGCAGCTGAAACAAAACCACAAAGTTGTTCAATCCTTCCACAGGATCCTAATCAAGTTCTCACTAATATCCATGGCTATATATAAAAACACAAACTTTTTAAGATATTTTTTATTGACTACTACAACAAACATTTTTAGAAAATGTTTGACTATTATATCCTTATAACTCTATTATATTTTTTAATCTTAATCATAATCAAAAGCAATTCCTACATCCAATGCATTTTCCCCATGCATTCACTTGACAAGTTCTTAATCTCTTGGACAAGTAATGGCAATCACGCACACAAATTATTTTTAATTTAATACACATGCTTAATAAAATTATGGATCCTTTTATTGTTGATTCAATTGATGTTCTTCATATAACCATGACTGGCAAATTATGCAAATATAATCTGTTATTGAAATAATTATCTCAAAAAGTCATCAAATACAGAAAATTATTAATCAGTTTAACACTTAAAAAATTCAATATTTTTAAATTTAACAATAACTTCTCCACATCCTATAACATTTTCATATTCAATATAGATGCTAACTTGATGGATATTTTTTTAGATAAAGGAAAATTAATTAATTAACTAAATAAGAGTTACAAAGCATGATGAACAACTTGAATATAAAGCAAACTCAAAATCTAATTTAATCACTTAATTAATTAACAAATGATTTTTTTAACAATTTAAATAATACACGTGGATGCACATGCCAAAATTACTAGTTTCTTTTAGCAAAATGATCTTGGAAGACTACAGAAAACTTTGCACCAATGACAAACATTGCAAAAGAAACTGCCTACCTGATCTTTTCCATGTATATCAGCTTTCACAAGCTTCGAATAAAATTCATGGGAAACCTGTCCATCAGCACTATCACTCTCCTCCACATGTATGAAAGCAACTCGAAGTGCCTCATTCCTGACTCAGAAAAATAGCATACATAACCATGTGCACAGAAACTTGCAACATGAATTACTTAATCATTTAGCCGATTACATCAGAGTACAATCTGATATAGATCCACTATTAACATATGCGCTCATACAGCATGAAGAGAGAATGCAATTAACATCAGAGTAGCCAGCTGGCAGAGGAGGAATCTTGCCCGGATCAAGATCGTGCACCAAGTAAGGATGCCACCTCACTCTCCAAGTAACCTCTTAGTATGGGTGGCAAGAGAGTAGAAGTCCATACAAATATGGAATAGTGAATATCACATTTACAAAATAGATTAAAAACTCAGAAATTTTCTTTCTTTCCATCAGAAGTAAATGAGATTTTATGCAGCACTGGTCAATACCCATTCCAGGATTAAAATTTATTCAGATGCCAAACACGCAAACAAACAGGCACCCAGCACCCATCCCTCGCATCTAGGTGACATGAAATACTTTGGCTTTGTAGTTAAATATGTCCTTAAAGAAATACGATATTAACAAAGATAACCATTTAACATCTATATAGCAAAGAGTGGTCAACAGGATAAAAATAGAACATTCAATTCTATTGAAATTAAAAAGAATATATACCGCTGCAGCAAAAGAGAAATATCAGCTGCCTCTACAGCCTTTCGCTGCTTCTGTTGCCCATAAATCTGGCAGGAGACCACATAAGTGAACTTCAAATCTGCTTGTGCCCGTGCTTCATGTGATAACTCAAAACCTTGTGATGTAGAAAAGTTTGTCTGAGAATAATCATCAACTGCAAATACAAGATGACCTTAGTGAGTTTATTTCTTAACTCTTAGATTGAATGGATCAATAAGAGTTGTTCAAAATTAAGCACCTCCCTGTGACCTCCTTTCTAGATAACTCTGCAGCATCAGAGCTCTCCTATAATACATCATACCACGTACTGCATCCCAAGGAAAATGGAATAATAAGAAAAAACAAATGCTCAAAAAATAAGAAAATGGCAAAGTGATAATATGAAATTATACAAATTTCAAAATGCAATTAATAATAAGAATCATGTGGCTATCATATTAAATAGAATTCTAACCAGTCCGAGCTAGAGTCTGTCCACGATAAGATGCCCAGAACCTAAGCTCCAAGGAATCACCAGAATTTTCTTGAAGATCTGCATCCCCGGTAGACTCTGCTCTACCAATCCGCTCCAAGAAATTCTCCCATTCATCTGGAGGAAAAAAAAGATTCTCAGCTATGAACAAAGGAGATTATCAGATGCCAATCATATAATATGATAAAGAAAACTGACTGTCAAAAAAGGAAAGACAAATGAATATACTAAAGGGCTAGCATTTTCATTAATACTAATTTTCGCAACTCCGGCCCTGTTTAAAAATTCCTCAAGACAGAGAGGGAGTTGAGAGATATTTTACAGGGTAGAACAACAAAAAAAAGATATACCTGGAAAGATTTTTTGAAGATAGAAAAGAATGGATATTCCATCCTCATTTTCCACCCGCAACTCAGAGGAACTATAAAGCACAGTCTCACTGTAGTATGGCGTGAAGACACTGTTCGCAAAGGAATCAAAACCATAAGCATGAAGGAGACAAATAGGGCTATGATTGTTTCTTGTACAATATGCTTGCATAAAATATTCTCCTGTTAGGTTCACTTCGAAAAAACTATGTCATTGAAAATATTTTACAGTCAAAAGAAAAAAAAAAAGAAGAAGAAGCTTGAAACAAGGAAAAACAATTTACGGTTCTCAAGGATATGAAAATATTTTACGAAACAATCACTGTCATTAAATCATGGGTCTCACCACTAATTAATTCTTGTCTTTATCTTTCTAACACTTATTTTTCATATAAACCAAACACCAAACAATTATTTTCCAGTAGATTTTATTAACATAGCCAAACAATGGAGCATAATATATTTTCAAGAAAATATTTTCCAAAACCAAGTTATTTTACATGAAACAAATGGACATGTCAATTTACAGTAAGGCACAAAGTATACTATTTGACATACTATAGATCATATTTACCTAAATGGTGTCATTTCAGAAACTGGCTTTGCCGAAGGCATATCCATGAATAGTGAATTTGAGAAAAACTCTAATCTTCTTCTTGCTTCAAGATTCTTAGGAATGTTGGCTGCAGAGTCCTTTACGGTGAGAAGAAGTTGCAACCTTTTCACCTGCTCCTTCTGTGACAAGGAAGATAAAAAAAAAAATACCCATGTAAATGCAACCAGCACAATAAACTAAGAACAAAACCAGATTTTTTACTCACAGGTGCTTACAATTTCTGGATCCTTTGGCCACTCTATCCTGGAGAACAGGCGTCGTTCATTTCTTGCTCTAGCTAAAATGTTCCATGTATCAAGTTGCTCTCTGTAGCAATTAATCAAAACTAAATTGTGAATTATCATGTTTCAAATACAATAATAAAGCAACAGTGAGGCTCAAAACCCCCGCCCAAAATAAATAAATAAATAAATACCTTAGATCCGATGACAGCAGATCATGTGTAACAGCCTCATACACGGCATATACAGCCTTTGCAGCACCATTGGCAAGTACAGGAGTCTCATTTTGTATCTGAGACACAAGTGAATTATTCTTGTGAACAGGAACACGAAAAGGCAAATAAAAAGTAACATATATTACTTTATAAAATACTATTTATTTCTGTTATTCGTGTCTGCTTCCTGCCAATCTACTTCCTAAACTACGGATGATCTAGCAGGTCGACACTTATGGACCCAAGCCAGGGTGATTTATCCATGACCATGGTGAAGCTCAAGGTAGAAGTTTTGTGCATGTGTAAACATAATAATTGTGGCGTCTAATATTCAATGCATAGAAAATCATTAGTCTTTGAGTTTCAAACTTAATCCAGAATCCAGATACAAATGAATTCAGATTTTTCACAACCAGCTCAGGCCTTTTAGTTGGTCAAAAGCTGGGCCTGGTTCGTTCATTTCTGTCATCCAGCCAAACCAGAACCAATGTCAAAAGTCCATTAAACGAACTTGTGGCAAGCTAAGTACAGTGTCACATGGCTCAGCTCTGGGAACATAAGCCCATTATATGCGACCCATCAATATCATGCTGTTAGCATTTACTAGTTTCTGTGGTCAGAAATATGCCAATTGTTTATGAGTGACATGGTCTCATTTCATGTAGAGACTTAGTTAAAATGGTTTCACTTGAATCCCCATTGGTTTGAATCAAGGAGGAAAATGGCACACAAGAAAGTCAGCATTGACTAGCAGGTAGTCACAAGAGGACAAGCTTTTCCCTGTCTTGAATGTTCCAGATGACTGTCTATATAGACAACAAAGTCAATGTTGATGATGGTAAAACCACAGTTTTAACACTCAGCCTTCTATGGGAAAAGCAGCTGAGCTGCCCTCAGGAGCTGCTGGTGAGACCAACAAGCCCGAATTGAGCTGGAATTTTTTTGGCTCGCCAGGTGATAATATTCTCATAAATTGTAATGAGCAAAGATTAAACAAGTAGATAGTCCGTTTGACTTGGTTCTTTAGACAGCCAAATATTCTAACCACATGCCAAATATCTAAAATAAGCAACACAAAAAATTCAAATCTAATAGCATAATCACTGATGCTCTTGTCTGAACCACAAAAGAAACAAAAATAAAAAACAGATGGCATGACCAAAGCAGAGAGAAATCTATATAAACTTTAGCAAAGAATAACGCCAGCTTTTGAACTAGCATAATTGGGAATACAGTACCTTAAGGTAAAGCAGTCTCAATTATATTATATGATCAAAAAAAGATTATACTACCTTAAAGTAAAGATAGCATTCATATTAAACCACAAATGCATATAAATAACAGTATTGCGTTTTTAAGCTACCCTATTTTCAAATTAAATTTCCAATTTAAAGCAATTAAAAGCAATAATATCATATTAGATGTCAAAGAACCATCTCAACCTAATAGCTTAAGCTATTAGATGAGGTCCCAAGATATGATTTATATTATTCTCTAATACACCCCCTCAAGTGAAAGCCCTTTGAGCTTGAAACTTGCACAGGTCAACACTACCTTGTGCTTAATTTTTATCAAATAAATGAGGATGATGAGATTCAAATTCGTGACCACTTGGTCATCAAGGATCTGATACCATATCAAAGAATCATCTCAACCTAATAGCTTAAGTTGTTAGGTGAAGTCCCAAGATATGATTTATATTATTCTCTAACATTAGAGATGATCTGTGTAGCATCACCCCCATAACTTGTCCGAACTAATGTAGTCAACCCCGATAAAATAACATTATATCAGTAAGAATATGAGAATAACATATGTCAACCAGTCCAACATGTAAAGTAGTTGCTTCTCAAATCGAAATGTACAATTTAAAATAGCGTAAATCCAACAGAAATTGTATTTATTATTGTCTATAATATATTGCTCCAGCTTTTTTAACTAGGAGACAGCTTTGATAGATTTTAACTATTTAACTTCAATGAAAAAAAAAAGAATGAAAAAAATATAATTCTAATGAATCAATAATGCTTTATTGGTAAGGAAGATCACGAAATGGTATACAATGTCCACAGGCTATAAATTTTTAAAAGCTAGCATAGGAAGCCATGAGTTTCTTCCGCATAATGGCAGGTTTGACTGTGAAGAAGTTGGATGATTACAGGCAGTACAGCTTTTGTATAGGATAAAATAGGATTTGAGGGACAAGACCATTTCTCCCCTCTTTGATGGATGTATGGGTTAAGTCTAGTCTGTACATTATTCTTTAGATAAGAAACCAAAATGCTTATACTGTCTATTTGAAGCTATATTCAAAAACCAACAATATTAATTCTGAATAGAAACAGCAAGTATAATCTAAAAACACATACCAGAAGTCCAAACAGTGCAATAAATCTTGACAACACATGAGGAAGCTTCTCAAGACGTAAAGTAATGACAAGTGATCCCTCCAATATACTGTTGTTGATCTCACGAAAGATCCTTTCAACCCTATCAGATACAGGAAGCATAAAACAAAATAAAAAAACAAATGAACAGCTGCACACCCCCAAAACATGGGATACAAAAGCCGCATTCATAGAAAAGCCATTCATACCAGAGTCTTCCTTCACCGTCAACCAGGGAATGCAAGATTTTTTCAACACTGTAGTAGCATTCCTGAACTGCATATGCCATGTATTCATCCTTAGAAATTCTATTCCAAAGATCCGCTTGTGTATCTTTGCAGTCCAAAGCCAAATCCACTGCCAATAAAATCTGGAAAAGCATACCAGTATAAGACCTAGCTTGGTATGATACTGGAATTCATTTGTAAAAGGTAAAAGTATTCTGCAGGATGTTAAAAGGTAATAAGATAAGATGCACCTTGCTGCTAAGAAGAAACAGTGGCCATTGAACTAATCTTAGACTTCCTGTGTTGCTCGGAATAGAAAGCAAGTCCATCTCCCTGGAAGCAAAACAACCATGAAGCAAATTGTGATTGCAGAACAGCAAACACAAATAAATTTATGGAATGATAACAAGGATGTCCCCATGATCGACCTATTGCTGATATAATCTTCCTCGCGTAAGCTTTTGATTATCTCATTCCAGAAAGGAGCAAACAGTGCAGCATATGCTTTGTTCATATCCTGAGCTTCCTATACAAACCATAAAAATTCATACAACAAACATTTAGATCATGCAGAAGAGAACACAAACTACATAGGGTATTATGCCTCCAAGCACAGGAGGTTAACTCCCCACATGAAAGTTAGTTCTATGAAGACACAAGCTTCCTTTTTAATTTCAATATGAACATTTCACCCATTAGCCTCAACTGTTTATGAGTTAGAAAAATTGTGTTTCAAAGAAGTGCACCCATTACCTAATGTTGTCATATGCAAACAGCAAATAAAAAGGGCACGCCAAAGGGATGCCACCCACGTTCAAAGAACTATATAAATGATAAAAAAAATTAACATTCCCTATAGCTCCTATATTTCCCGACAATTCCCTCTGCAGAAGAATGCAACATTCTAAACCAATTATCTGATACGGATACTCTATTTGCAAATCCCCCCTCCCTAAATGCTCTATGGTTGCAGTCTTTCCAGGTCAACCAAAAAATAACAGAGAATAAGCGGTAACATAAGAATACTTCCAGAAACAATGGCTTAGAAGGGGAAAATGAAAAAAATCACTCACTTGAGATGCATGTCTGTTGAGCACCATCCTGCAGCACACATCAACCAAAACATTACTGAAGAGAGTAGAGAAAATAGTAGAATGTAGACCAAAAGCCATGAGGGATTTTTTTTCTTTTATCAACAAGTACAGGGGTCATTGAAAAGTGAAGCTTTTAGTATTCTGTAATCACAAGATAGCAAGACAGAAAATACTCTAAAAGATATCAAGTTCTACAATGAACTGTCAAAACTGCACGCTTCAATCCATGGTGCTTAACAAATTTAGGCAGTGCTCGCAAAACCTATTTGTCATCCATGCTAGAAAAGCAGTGAGCTACAAAGTTTATGAATAGACATGTTTTGTACACAAACCAACTCAGCAGCTGCCTCAGTATTCCAAATAACATACATTCTGACACCAGAAGTGATTATGATTGCACTTATCCAGTATTTGATGGAGTATCAACACTTAATCAGGTAACGAGTACTCAAATTTAAAACCCTGAGTTTGACAATGACTTCAACCCCATCATCCCTAGTACTGTGCATTCCCATTTGTAAACAGATGGTTAAGCACTTACCTTTGTGCTTGTGGAGAGACAAGATTCTTGACAAAGGCCGCTGGGAAGCTCTCAAAACGTTTATGAACCATTTCAATACTGCGTATCTGCCATAGGTCCAAATTGAGCAATGGGCGCAATAAGAATAATGATGGCAGGAGAACTTGAAATAAAAAAAAAATGGAAGCACCTGGCTTGCATGAAAAGGTTCAAAATAAAACTACTATATTAATTCAAATATGCATTTCATGATACTTTGTATACCTCGCCTAAACGAGCTCGTGCACCCATCACGCCCCCAACAATTGCTGATAAGATAGTGTACCATATGTGAATGTCCATGATATAGATCTAAGAAGAGAACAAAAGGATTAGGAAAATGAAGATTTGCAAGTCATAAATTAGAGCACCAATAGTATTCTTAAATTGACAAGACACAAGTGTTCTACTTTCAATATGATACAAAGGATAAAGTTTCAGAACTGAGAAAAGGCCAAAAACAGCATCTTTGTTAAGGAGAATGGAATTTATTATCAACCAAAAAATCTTCACTTCAAGGAACTTCCATTGATTTTGATTTTTCAGAAACAGGTTCAACAAATTATAAAAGAACCTGCTTCTATTGCATTCAGTAAGCCATCCCATTCCAAATTTCTTTTTACGCATGGAGATAAACAAATAGAAACTACTCACCGCCACAACAGGAGCCCATAGGCTAGCTATGGTCAAGACATTGTTATTATCTGCAATAATCATGAGAATCAGTGATTTACACCAAACACAGTTTGAGTCAATAGCCATCCAGTAAAGAAACGTGAATAACAGGTTTAGTTTTATTAGAAAATAAAGTGCACAGAAGAGCAAAGTAAATATTAACAGATTTTTAAATTATAGCAAGAATTCACGTAACAATGTGTTTCTTAGTTGCCACTAAGAAAACAGCATCCCAGAATGACAGTATGCTTCAATACCCTAACAAAAGACCCCTCACAGGGAAACAAATGGAGATTGCTATGACAAACTCTGCTGCTTTAATGTTTAGGCCGTTCACCAAAATTAAAATGGTAGCTTCTGTGGTTTTTCATCAGTTGAATTTTTCTGACCTAGAAGTTCATCACATGCTACCAGAAAGTTATAAAAATGGTTAGCATTGATTTATGTAGTCCTACTAAACACCATGGTAGGAGACGGAATTCATGAAAGTGCGGATGATAGGAAACTCACTCTTTGAGATCAAATCATGCCATGAGTACGGTAAAGATGGAAGTGCCCTGATGGTATTGGTTGGTTTGACAAGGGGTCTAATCTGCTCAGGATTAAAAATTACATGAAAATGATATTCTGATGTGTAAAGTCTCTCCTGTTTAAGAGCAAATCCCCAAATAGTAATCATATGCATAATTAACAGATGCGAGATCAAGACATGATAGCTTGCCTGGAGAAAGTAAGCAAATGTAAATTTGCACGCAAAGATCACCAACCAATAGAGGACATATCTGCAGTTGTGGGGGAAAAAACAAACAAACATTAAGTGAAGCAAGATCAAGAATCAAATAGCATATGACATATCAACTAATTCTTTTGAATCACTCTTTTGAATCACGGTCACTAATGTAAACCTTTGAAAGTTAACTGGGGGCTTATATCACTACCTATGAAAAAAGACAGTTATAGAGATGAAACATAATTATATAAATATTGTAGGACATTAACTTATTGAACCAAGTCTCCATAAACATAGAATCTGACAAGCATATATGAACTGAAAAATTAAGCATTTCATATTTTGAACTCCATTCATATGAAATCTAACTAGCACATCCCAGACCATCCATGCACCACAAACATGCATATTGAGAAAATAGACGCATATCTCTAAATGCAAAGAAGCTCAAAAAATTGATTAAGGCAACAAAAAAATATTTTAAATGTAGAATCCAGACAAAAACAAATGAAGTTTATCTCTGAAAATGAACATTTTCACAAGCAAAAACAAAAACAGAAATTGATAGGAAATAAGAGAATACATAACATGAAAGCATTACATCTATAGTGAAATGTAGGAAGAGGAGTGCAATGCCATATTATTTGTTACTAAAAACTATTTAGTATCATGAAAACAAACCTGCAGTAATCACTCATCTTCTCAAAAAGACCACGACCAACATAGTATCTTTCCTGAACCAATTTTATTTCACAAGAATAGGTCATCTGATACATTACCAAACATTTTATAGCAAATGTTAGCGAAAAAGATTGAATGGAGCTTACCTGATAAATCCACTTGAAAAATTGGAAGAATGATTGATCAGACATATCAGACAGAGCATGACAAGCTGGAAACTTTAGCAACAGAGCAAGGAAGAGGCGCAAAGCTGCATAAACACCCAGAACAAGTATATATATACGGAAATGGAACGAATCCGAGTTCTGTCGATTTTTTTCCTCCAGAACCTTCCTGCAATAAACAGATACTTTATATAACTCATGAACACAAGGATAATGCATGTGAAAACATGCCTTAGTAAACGTGATCAACTACTCACACATATAAGTATGTTACGAACACCGAGCTCAAGCCACACCAGAAAAACCTAATAACCAGTCTTGAGATAGCCATGCCTCTCGCTGTGGAGTAAGCGCCAAACATAAGCAGCACATCTAAACAACCTGCATATGCAGCAAGTGACCAACAAACAAAGTAGAAAAAAATGAGTACTGGAAAGATTTATTCGGGTATTTCATCTAATATGCTAATTCCAAAACCTTTAGAGAAAGCATACTCTCTATGAAGTTCATGATGGCAAATGAGGGCCCAACGCTGAGCATTTCTTTAAAGGTATCTAAACTCAAATCTCCATGGTTGAAGGCTATAATTGCCAAAGCCTGTGCTCAACATGGAAAAGAGCACAAATTTAGTTTTTTTTAAATAAAAAAAAAAACATCGTAGATCCAAGAAAAAAATAAGATCCTGAAATTTAAAGGAACATTAGACCTGGAACATCAGAGCTAAAAAGATCCAGAGCCGATGGAAACTTCGATATATGTGAAGAAATGTGCGATGCTCAACAAACGTGCTTTTACCAGTCTGTCGATTTGTGAAATGAAAAATGAAAAAACAAATGTAAAAAGAGTTGAAAAATTAGATACAAGCATTTTCCACGAGCTCGAAGTGAAATAACATGCATTCCGCACAATGCAAAATTCCCAAAACAGTAAAATTGCATTAACAATTCAATAGATATAAAATGTAGCAATTTGTTATTTGCAAATTGCTTAAAACAATAAACATAAATGTCAGATATGAATAGATGACTCCAGTGTAGAAATGACAACAGCTGCAAATATTAGCTAATCCAGAAACTTGACTTCGCTCGCATGCCTAAACTGGTGCTTGACAATGATTCTAGAGAAGGTACTAGGTAACCTATATTCCAGGTGTAACACAAATTACAAAACCCTTAGCATTCATGAATCAAAACAGGTCAGGACAGATGTTCAACAAAAACACTCCAATGCCTCCATCAGGTGGTCAAAACATCCCCAGCTACTGCGAGAACTAATCACAAAGCTTGAGATAATATGCTAAGCAGGTCATAGCTCCCAATGCATAGCAAATCTAGACAAAACATAACTGAAAGCACTACAGAGCAAAGGAAAAAAAATACATAAACTGTTCAGCAGAACATACATGCGCAACTTGTTTGAAACATGGGAATAGTGAGTGGCAACAAAAACCATCATGCAACAATCGTTGATTAGAAATATGGAGAAAAATGTCCAATTCCTAATAGAAAAGAAATCTAAGGAGAAACGGAGGGAGAAAAAAACTCACGAGCTTCATGGTAAAATCAAGGTTCAAGAACTGAATTGTGACCTTTGCTCCAAAAATTATAACAAATAATTTTCAGATTTAGCACCAAAACTATGATAGACTTGGCAATTTCTACTAACAAACATGGTCATCAAGATAGAAAATGGAGGTGGAATACTTGACAACGGGTGAAAAGGGAAACAGCAAAAGAAAAAACATGGGAGACTATTTCCAAACAAGCAAGGGAATCCTACCACTAGGAATGCAGAACTATTGAAATTCACAGGTTCATAGAGAAGGTATAAGACCTTAAACAGAACCCACTAACATTACAAATTCCTAACATAACTCCAACTTGATCATGAATTGATGCATAGAAAATTCAACTCCTATACAAACTCATACTCCTCTACAATCATTCAACATCAAAGTCATCTCTACGTGAAGAACATCAATCCCATCAAAAAATCATTAAAAAATAAGTTTTAATCTACCTTCCATGTATGTACAAAAAAAATTTCACAACCACGCTCCAAGGACACTAAAATTATGGCTGAATTATTATGAGGTTATCGTATCAAACAACACAAGTTCAAATGAAACTTAAGTTCAATGTCAACATCATCCTTTAAATATTTAGGCATGTCAAGAAAAAATTGCATCTATGTGGTTTCAGTTTCAACATACGATAATAAATGGGATACAAAATTTGGGTAACTCATGGGAAAATATCATCCTAACAACCTACCCTTTTTGACTTTTTAGGCTTCAACAAGAATGAGGAATTTTCTTTCATCGGCCAGCTCAACTCAAAGCAAGCAGGGGACCTGCATATAAATTGCAAATGAGAATGAAAGATGATTCAAAGTCCTTACTGAACAAGCAATCATAAAAATCCTAAACAGCAAACCAAAAATATTCATTGAAGTCGTCATAATTCCTCCAAGCTGAATGCACAGCTTTTCCATTATTATTCCTCTCAGCTTCCTGCAAATACAAACTATCTTATATGTATTAGAAGGTTCAGAATAAATAGTAACATCACAAGAAAATTTGTTTAATAACTCACATGATGTCCTTAAAAATTATTTGAAGTACCCAAACAGATTCAACCCACAGAGGTGGAAGGTATCAAAATTGCAATGACATTTTTAAAGAGAGCTAAAGAAGACAAGAATCACAATTCATTTAAGTACATTGAACTCCACACACACAGACAAAATGGGGAAACAAAATCATGCAGGAGAAGTTAAAAGGAAAAAAACTTAAATCACATACAATGGCCACTTGACCCACTCCACCACCTCTTCCCGTCCATAAACTGTACATCAAACATGAAAGAGCAACCCTTCATGCTATTTACCCAGTTTTTCCATCTAATAATCCTTCAAGAAACAGGGAGCAGCCACCACAATCCAAACTTAATCACATGCAACGGCCACTTGACCCACTCCAACCACCTAATAATCCTTCATGAAACAGGAAGCAACCAACAGTCCAAACAAAGTGAAAATAAGGGACCAAATCTCCCTGGTGACTGCAGATGATTGATCAACTTACTGCTCTTTTCCATGCATATAGCAAATCAAAATAACCGCACCTCTTTGTCAATATATCAATGGTGAGTATTACTTAGCAAGGATCTATAAAAAAAGCCCACCTTCTACGTTCATCAAACTGATGTAACATCACCTTCAACGCAAAATGTTTTCAAGCAGCCTGTAGCCAAAAATTTAATACAATCATTCTGACACTAATTCAATAAATCTTCTCCATTTCAACCCATATTGAATCACTGAGTTGGCCAATTTCATAGCATAGCTAGTATCAGTGACAGAAGTGGTATCCTCTGCAGCCAACTTACCTGAGATTCCATTCACATTAACCCTTCTCTACTCCCTACCCCAAGTGCACCTTTATTCGCTAGGCTCAGACTCATAGATAAGGCTACCTAGCTGACATCCACTTTAGGAAAGGAATCACTTGACGAGCGGTTCATCTACCTTACATCGGATTGAATTCTTAAGATGCAATCAATACTTGCCTCATGATTGCTGTCCAATGTTGTATTTTGAAGGTCAATCAGTCTCGCCATTCAAGATTCAACCACACAAAAAAAACCTCTCTGATCTGGAGAAGGAATGCTAGTGCGCAAGCTCTTCTCTTCTTTTGAGAAGAGAGGTTTTTACCTATATCGCTAGCCAGCAGGCTGGTAATACCACTTAAAGGCGGATAGACCGTCCACCCGGTGCCGCTAGCCACTTCTAGAATGATGGTAACAAAATAAATAGCCCTGAGACCCAAACTCCAGAAATAAAAACAAAAACAATTTTGGACTACTGCAAGCAAAAATTTGCTAAGCAATCATCAACATAAGCACATTTAATTTCACTTCTGCTATAATATGTGATAATCAAAACTTTCCCAAATGGAGTTGATAATCAGTTCCACTGACCGCTGCTATTGTCTGGTATATAGGACAAATGATTTGCTCAAGGAAAGACACAGAACCACTTTCTGTTATACAGCTGGCGGCATGATTAGCTTCACCATGATCCAATATTGCATCCAACTCTTTGGCCATCTGAAATGCATGATTATATATGTTATCATAAGTTACAAAAAACACATATCATAGGAAAAATAAATTTTCAAAAACATGACACAGGTAAACCATTTGTTGTGTGATCTACTCGAGAATGAGCAATGTTATTCTCATAGCTTACATCACATAACTTTCACAATCTTCCAAAGGTATTGTTTGCTATTCTCAAAGCCTAAATCAAGAAACTATAGACAGAGAATCAGCTTTTAGGGAAGTGAGTATTTCCTAGGGTAGCGCCATGGCCTTATTTCCATTAAGCCACAATGTGCTAGAATATATCCTCTCTCAAAATATAGAATCTTGGAATCCCGAATTGATTACTCCTACAAGCTACAAGGGAAAACCTATTTCTCACCATGAATAGCAAAATGCCTTATTCACATATCCCAAGCCATAAGGCAAATGATTTGGTACAGTAAACAATAATTATATCGACTATGATAAGAAGGAACAAGTTATAATTGTAGAGGGGTGGTAGGATAAAGTTCGAACAAAGCAAGTAGCAGACCCAGTGATGAACTCAAAGAGAATTGAACAACAAGGTAATGAGGCTTACATGATGAAATATGTAGCAAATGCACTCTGGGAGAAAACGAACATTTGCAGCTTCACCCCATATAAGATAATATAGTGATACCAGAAAAAGCTTCCTGTCTCTATTAATCGCTTCAATACTGTAGCAAACAAATAAAACTCAGACCATTGGCATAAAAAATAACTATTTCAGGATAACAGGAGGCACCAGACCTATTCCAAGCAAGGCGTTTTCGCAAGTATTTGCACCATTTGATGTAGTTATCCAACACCTTCAAGAAAACCTCATTGATAGCTTTCTCGTCAATTTTCTGTACATGGAAAAAAGGGAGAAAGCAACCACATTGAGAAAAATCTCACCAACCACGTCCCCTTGTCCGGATAAGAAACTATAAACAATCTGAAACAACCCTCCAATAACAAATCAATAATGTAACACAGCATATACTAAATCCAAACTGCAATGTGAGGAATAGTCACAAAAATTTCTGCAGAATTATTGTGACATTACGTATTCGATTTAGTTCATGCTTCAAGTGATTTTAGTACATTCTTAAAAGGTAACATAATTGGTAAAGCATCAATAGAAATAAATACAGACTTTGAGAAAACAATCATCAAAGTGCAAAAGGTTAGGCATTTTGTAAAGTTTATATATGTTCATATGGTTTTGTTTTATGCAGAAATCAGACTGTTAAAAGTTGAAGCCCATAAATGACAGGTAAGCAAATATAGCTATTCAGATGTTCCAATCTTACTAGAACTTGTCAAACCAATTCAAAAGTCCTTTGGTACCCATCAACTCAAGCTCATCCAATGAAATAAAAACATAAAAACTATCTGTTCGCATATAAAATAAAAAAATAAGAAAATGAATTCAAAAAAAAAAGTATCCAACTAGTTTTTTCTTTCATAACTCAATGGGGAAGGGAGATTTGAGCTCATAGCATCTTCTTTTCAGGAGAGGCTGCAATTATAATATTCCTAGGCCACTATATTCAATCAACTTTATAACAACAAATTGAAAAGCAAAGCAACTAAAATAATGTCTGCCAAAATAACAAATATTAATATAAATCTATATGCAAAATGATGATTATTACAACCACAGTGACTTGGAAAGGAGAATGATAAAATGATAAATAAGTGTCAGCACTCAAAACACTCACTGGATCTGCTTGGATGGGTATGCCAAGTCGAGACTGTGCATTTGCTATTGCAAGAACAACATTTTCACGCTGATTCCTTACATTATCATTCTGCAAATGAGGGAGCAGGGAGGAGGTTATTGACCAGAGAAAAAAAAGGAAAGTATCATTTGGACATTGATTATAAATACACATTATAAAAGAGACACTTCACTACTTGCATTTCCACAAACAGCCAAGATTTTCACACAACTGCAGTTTCTTCTTTTACGCACATGCTTAATTAAACTAGATGAACATCTAGGCTAAATAAAAGGATTGTTTAATCCATAACTTCTTTTTCCGGGAAAAAAAAAAGAATTTTCTAAATAAAGATAAGGAAAGGAAAACCAAAGTGGAGGATGAGACAGACTCTCAACTACCACAAAGGTAAAATGAAAGCAATGTCTAATTTGTCTGAGTAGCAGCAAAAACCGTCCCTTTAACATTCAAAATGCAGAACATAGTAGTGAACCATGGAAACAACTCCATCCCAAAGTAACTACTTGCATAGATGCTAATGGTTTTTTGAAATTCTTAACATCGCTTTTCAAAACAGCAAATCACCAAAACAGAAAAGATCATATTCCACAAATTCTAAACCACCAAACAGTGCAAGAAGATCAAAGAAATTATAAATTGAGAAAAAAAAAGCCTTTCACACATCAAGATTCTTGGATAAGAGAAATGATTATTGTTCGTGAAGATGAATAGACTTTTTTTCATATTAGATAACAATTGAATGTCTAAATACATAGAAGGGGAAAATGAGGAATAAATTAGAAGATTAAAACATAAAAGCAAAACCACATACAAGAAATCACAAAAAGCAATACCATAACAAAACAATACACCAGTCCCACTGAATATATCCGCAGAAGACACTCATAAAAGACATTCTCCTGAAGCAAAAGACCATGAAAAAGACGGGCACTGCTGTATTCCAAAGCAATTCTCTCAAGAGGGAGTGATTTGTGAACACATGAAGCTTTTTTTCAATCAAATAGTCCACACAACAGCAAAAAAAAGGCATCTCCATAAAATTCTATCAGACAAAGTTTGATTTCTGAAAATTGTCAAAGTTTTGCCACATGCAAACACCAAAAAACAGTAACAATTGTATACTTTGACATTTTTATTCCAGTCTCTCCCAAAACCCACTAAAAGATTATATCAGCTTCTCCCCATAATGGAACTCTCACCACTAATACAATGAAATCTATTCCACATTCCAAGCCAATGAAAAATGCAAGATTAATATATCAACATGAGAAAATAGCTTGGAGTTTTGATTGATAAAACAATAAACAAATGAATGATCACACAAAATGAATCATACAGACTACAGTTGATAGCAAATTACCATATCAAAATGAAGCTCCAGACAGAGTTTCTTAGAAATCCAGCTAAATAAAGGAACCAATATTTTAATAATTTAGTAAAGAAATATATTACATTAACTTTATTATTCACATTTTTTTAACATTCCCTAGGAGCTATTCAAAATTTCTAACGAAATTTTTATTATGGCAGGGACATAAAGGTGAAAAAGAGGAAGATGACACCAAACAAAGAAAACATGACAAAATAAACACAAAATAGTATATACTTGTTAAATAAAATGAATTCAACTATTAAATTCCTATTGACAAGCAGAATTTTAATATTACAAATTTGCAATTCTTACAGTCAGTGAAGCACTACAATCTAGTTGAAAACTTTAATGAGAGGATTAAAAAGAAACGTCTATACAAACCTGAAAACCAAAGACATATTCAAGAAGATCAAACATATCTAAATCACGTTCTCCAGAAATCACAAAACCAGCAGGAAGTCTGGGGTAATGCTCAGCATATCTAATGGCAGACATTGCGCCTCGAACCTGGAAAATTACCCCCGATAAAAAAATATAAGATTTTTCTGGGAAACTTGAATTGATTGTACTTAATACATCTCTTATTTCTTGAAGTAAAATTCTTAGATTATTGAATGGGAGTGCGTAGAAGCTGGAGGTTTGTGAACTCGGTTAAACATCACCATCAAAGAATGTGGCATATCTCATTAAAAGATCAAATGTGGCATATCTCATTAAAAGATCAACTTACTTCAGGGAAAACTCCAATAGCATTACTTAATGAAGGTGCTTCCAATGGGACAATATTATACGATGTGAGCTCCCCAACCGTTTTAATTCTTTGTAGCTGAAAAAATACAAGATCAAAAGGCATGTCAATCAATACCTTTAGATTTCAAATTTACAAAATATCAAACTGTCCTTTTTGAGCATCTGTGTTTGGTGAGAAACAATAACCCCTCATCATCAATTTTTTTCCTTTTTATTTGTATAAAAGATTGGCTGCTATATAAAGAGAAGAGAAGGACTTCTCTTTGGAGCAAAGATCGTTCCTTTATTCATCAAATAATCATCCCCTATTCTATGGGCATAATAAAATCCAAGCTCATGGAACCAGTACATTCTACCAGACTAAAGGTTGGATTTAGCAAACTCAAGCATCTGCAAGTCCTAGATCTGCATGAATATGAAAGGTAGAAACTGACTCTACAAGACAGCATGTGCAAGCATGTTTAAAATGCTCCGTAACTTAATGGTCCATACAGAAAAGCAGGTAGGAGACAGGTACCTCCTCCATGATATGTCTGCCAGCCCCATGAGGATCTGCATCTTTACTGACTGCTTCCATGACATCTTCTAAGGCCCTCAAGGTAGCAAATACCTTTTTCATCTCTAGAGAACTTAGCTCAAACCTAAATTACAGGACAATTTTACAGATTTTGATCAGTGATGCAAATGCATATCCAAATTCACTAATAAAAAGAAGAAAGTAAGCTTTATAGCAGTTTATCGTGCTGAATTAACTTATACAGCAGCAGTAACTTACAAAAATGTCTAACCAGACATTGTAACCATAATTCATTCTTAATAAAAGCAATTACTGATTGCCCTCAAAAGTTACAGAGCAAAGGCGTACAACAACAATTCAAAAAATTACACAATATCCAAGTGAACTTCTAATATCCGCCCAAAGAAACAATTATATGCAAGGTTGCAGGTAAAAAACTAAATGGAAAATGACAAATTCAAACGGATAACTACACTGTGAACGATAAATAATGAAAGATGCCACAATGCATCCTTATAAGTGGAGCAAAAATATCCTAGACTTTAGCATGCCAAAAGGTTTG